>Ga0209099_1000176_pt1 | contig 73688 bp, 55 predicted proteins | sample AD_JPNHW2_MetaG_FD_184430 | JGI IMG/M metagenome (GOLD analysis project Ga0209099, IMG submission 184430) | Active sludge microbial communities of municipal wastewater-treating anaerobic digesters from Japan - AD_JPNHW2_MetaG (SPAdes) (version 2) | ecosystem: Engineered > Bioreactor > Anaerobic...
CCCCTGCAGAACATTATACCACCTTTGCAGCAGCTTTCATCGGATCCCTGGCCTATACCTTCAGCGATACCTTCTGGTTCTCAGCCGTGGAAGGCGAAGTTTATGCCATGTCCTCCTTCTTCACTGCCATCTCCTTCTGGGCGATCCTCAAATGGGAAAATGTGGCAGAAGAAAAACATTCCTATCGCTGGCTGGTGCTCATCGCCTTCCTCATCGGACTGGCTGTCGGTGTTCACCTGCTGAACCTGCTGGTCATCCCGGCAACATGCATGGTTTACTATTATAAAAAATACAAACCCACGAAGACCGGAATGCTGGTCACCTTTATCCTCTCCATCCTGATCCTCGCCTTCGTGATGTTCATCATCATCCCCTGGGTGGTACAGCTTTCGGGTTCAATGGATATCCTCTTTGTCAACTCTTTCGGATTGCCCTTCAACACCGGTACCATTGTCTATTTCGCCCTGCTGATCGGTTTGATCATCTGGGGACTTTTCTATACCCGGAAAAAAGGGAAGACCGTACTGAACACGATTATCCTTGCTTTCACTTTCATTCTTATCGGCTATTCATCCTTTATCATGCTGGTCATCCGGGCCAATGCCGATACCCCGATCAACGAAAACGCTCCCAAGGACGCTGTCAGCCTGCTCTCGTACCTGAACCGCGAGCAATATGGTGATTTCCCGATCTTTCACGGACAATATTACAACGCTCCGATCATCGATTACAGCGACGGAAAACCCTATTATCAAAAAGATACAAAATCAGGAAAATACGTAGTGATCGATGAACGCAAGGGAACAATCCCCGTTTACGATCCGCGTTTTACCACGTTGTTCCCACGCATGTGGAGCAACCAAAGAAAAGGGGCCCCCGAATTTTATCAACGCTGGGGGGGACCAGGTGTGCCGGTGGAGGTGACCGGCAACGACGGGAATCCTACCACCCTGAACAGGCATACTTTTGGTGAAAATCTCAAGTATTTCTTCACCTACCAGATCAACCACATGTATATCCGCTATTTCATGTGGAACTTCTCCGGACGACAAAATGATGTTCAAGGCTTTGGAAGTTCGGAAGAGGGCAACTGGATCACCGGTATCCCGTTTTTAGACAAGATGCGCCTGGGTCATGACCAGACGAACCTGCCTGACAGCAAAGAAAACCGGGGCACAAATAAGTATTACCTTCTCCCCTTAATATTGGGTTTGATCGGTTTTTTCTTCCAATTGAAACGTGATTCGAAAGGGACGATGATCATCGGACTGCTCTTCATCATGACCGGCCTTGCCATCCTGGTCTATCTTAACCAGCAACCTTACGAACCCCGGGAAAGGGACTACGCCTATGCAGCCTCCTTTTACGCCTTTACCATCTGGATCGGACTGGGTGTGATCCAATTGATCCGGTGGGCGCAAAAGAAACTCAAAGGATACCTTCCTGTCGCACTGGTCTTCATCGTGACCCTGCTCCTGGTGCCCGGGATCATGGCCAGAGAAAACTGGGATGACCACGACCGCTCAGGGAAATATGCCTGCCGTGATTTTGCAGCTGATTACCTGAACTCCTGCGATCCGCAGGGCATTTTATTCACCAACGGCGACAACGACACCTTCCCCCTCTGGTACGATCAGGAAGTGGAAGGCATCGGTACCAATGTCAGGGTGGTCAACCTGATGCTCTCATCAGGACCCTGGTACATCAACCAGCTTTACCGAAAAACTTACGATTCCGACCCCATCCCCTTCACCCTGTCGAAGGAGCAATACAGGCAAGGCGCCAATGAGATCATTGTTTACTATGACATGGGGATCAAAGGATATGTCGAACTAAAGGATTTGATCGAATTCATAAAAAGCGACAATCCCCAGACCTATCTTACTTTTCAGAACGGCGAAAAGATGAAATTCTTTCCGTCGAAAAAGGTCAAGATCACCGTCGATTCAGCAGCTTGCGTGAAGTATGGCATTGTACCCAAACACTTGCGTGGGAAAATGGTCGATAGCATCTGCTGGACCATCAAGGCTAACCAGCTTTACAAAAATGACCTGATGCTGCTTGACCTCCTGGCTTCGAACGATTGGAAACGGCCGCTCTATTTTGCCGCTCCTTCCAGTGTAAACCATGTCGCAGCCATTGATTCTTTCTGCATGGTCCAGGGATGGGTCTATAAGTTCATGCCGGTCAAAGCCGATTCGGCCGATTACATCCAGGGAATGGGAGGAGTCGATGCCATCACTTCGTACGATATTCTTCAGAACCAATGCAAGTGGGGCAATCTGAGCGATCCTCATGTCTATGTCGATCCCGAAAGCCTGAATAACACCATCCGTCCCAGGACCAACATCATGCGGGTGGCCAAGACGTTGATAGCCGAAGGGAAAAAGGAGCAGGCCATTGCCGTGATGGATACCTATGTTAAAAATTTCCCCGATTCGAAAGTGCCCTTCGATATGTACATGCTCCCTTATGCTGAATTCTATTATGAGGCCGGAGCTACTGACAAGGCCAACCGGCTGATGGAGCGATTAGCTGAAATCTCAAGTCAGAACCTCGATTATTATTACAGTTTCACAGGTGCTTACAGGCAGTATTTCGAGCAGGATATCCAGACTGCCCTGGGTATTCTCCGGAGAATGTCAATGGTGGCTTCCGATTACCATCAGACACAATTAGCTGCAAAGATGGATACCCTCTTCAACATGAAACTCAAATCGTTCCAATAGGATTCGTATGTTTCAACTGCAATTTATAACCTGGAATGCCGATCCTGAAATTTTCAGGATCGGTAGTTTCGCCGTCAGGTGGTACGGGTTGTTGTTTGCCAGTTCTTTTTTCTTCGGATATATCATCATGCTTCGTTTTTTCAAAAAAGAGGGTGTCCCGGTGAAATTGCTGGATGAACTGACGACTTACATGATCATTGGAACCATTGTTGGGGCGCGTTTGGGCCATGTTTTCTTTTACGAACCGGAGTGGTACCTTGCCCATCCAGTGAAAATCCTGGCTGTATGGGAAGGCGGTTTAGCCAGTCATGGTGCAGCCGTTGGGATCATTCTTGCCTTACTGCTCTTTTCCTGGTACCGGAAGAAACCTTTCCTGTGGGTCATCGACCGGATCGTCATTGTGGTGGCGCTTTCCGGTTTCTTTATCCGCATGGGAAATCTGATGAATTCTGAGATATACGGAAATCCCACCTCCCTGCCATGGGGGTTCCTGTTCTTACGATCTTCTGTGCCTTCGGAAGGATTGGTTCCCCGGCATCCCACGCAGATTTACGAAGGATTCTCCTACCTGTTCATCTTTTTCCTTTTGTTGTGGTATTACTACCGGAAAGACGGAAAACCGATTCACGGCTTCTTGTTCGGATTGTTCCTCGTGTTGGTGTTTGGCGTCAGGATCGTGATCGAGTTCATCAAGGAACCGCAGGTGGGTTTCGAGCGGAATATGCTTTTCAACATGGGACAACTGCTCTCCTTACCTTTCGTCGTGGCCGGGCTGTTTTTCATCGGCCGGGCTGTGGGGAAAAAGAGCGGCTGACAATTCACGTATTCTGTCTTTCAAGGTTGAATAGTCATTAGGGATCATCATTCCCGGAAAATTCTTTGCCATTTCCAGGGCATAAACCAAGTCGAAATGGTCCTGTTTCATGGAGAAGTAGATTTTTTTATTCATGAGGTAGCGGGCCAGGTACTCCTGTTCCGTTTGCCCGGGAGTGGGGATAAGAACAGCCCTTTTCCCCAGGGTGACCAGGTCCATGATACTTGAATACCCGGATCGACAAATGACCAGGTCGGTATTATGAAAAAGGCGCGCCAATTCCTGGGTTCCCAGGTGGGAAAAACAGTGAATTCGTTCATTGACAGCAAAAGATTCCGAGATTTCGGTCTTTCCCTGTACAACTACTGCTTTCAATTCGAGTTTTTGCAAGTCGGTCAGGAGTTTTTTCTCCAGGATGGTCCTTTGGGGTTCAGGACCGGATAAAAGTGCCACCAGATCGATGAGCGTGCCGGTAGGTTCAAAAGAACGGTCGGTGAAGTAAGAAAACCGTGAAAGGATCCCGATGTAATGAATGTTGCGGGGCCTTATTGCCGGGTGCGACAGGACCCCGGCCATTCCATTGTGCAATTCAAAATCGGGGATCCAACATTCTCGGTATCTCCGGATAAACCAATAGTTGATCGAACGCATGATTCCACGCATCCATCTCAGCAGGGCTGGTGGTTCCACGTCCAATTGATGGGTTATGAAGACGGAAGGGATATCGGGATGCCAGCATCCATAGCGGTTATCGGAAATGATCAGATCGGGATGCAACCATCCGGCAATTTCCGCCAGTTTCTTGTGTTCCCTCAGGATACCGAACAGGAATTCAGGGAGCTGGCCGATCATTTTCAGGGCAACCTGCCCGTTTTTGGGATAATGGATTTTAACGCCGGAGAACACGATGAAATCGATCCCGGAGCACTCTTTTTTTAGAAATTCAAGAGGTCGGGTGTCGGCTGCTGCCGTTACCTGAAAACCGGCTTCCTGTAATGAACGGATAATCGGTACACAGCGGGTAGCATGTCCAATTCCCCAATCCAAAGGGCAAACCAAAGCATGGGGTCTTTCCCCGGAGTGTTCCGTTCTGTTGGTTTCAGCCATGGGAGGATTCATGAACCATTGGGTCAAAGTTAACATCTAATCGTTCTGATTTCTGAAAAAAGTTATTCACAGGATATTACCTTTTACCAACCGACCGCATTAAGGGAGTAATGGAAAAACGTATTTTTAAACGAAACAGGCCGATATGGCTGAAGATAGTTTGTTGTACCAACTGGCGTTGACCCTGATCCCGGGAGTGGGTCCGGTATTGGGAAAAAAACTCGTCAACCTGATGGGGAGCGCTGAAGCCGTATTCAGGGAGAAAAAACATATTATGGTAAAGATGGGTCGTGCAGGGGAGATCATCGCCATGGCATCAGGCAATCACGAAATCATGCTACGGGCTGAAAAAGAGCGCCATTTCATTGAAAGATATGGCATTACTCCCCTTTTCTTCACAGATGCAGCCTATCCCTGGCGTCTTAGTCATTGCTATGACAGCCCGCTTTTGCTTTTTTACAAGGGAAGTGCCGGGTTGAACGGGGAGCGGATTGTTGGTGTAGTGGGAACCCGCAGCGCTACGGCTTATGGCAGGAAGGTAACTTTGGATCTCGTTACCGGGCTGGTTCCGCAGGGTGTCTTGGTGGTCAGCGGTCTGGCTCATGGTATTGACGGTTATGCACACCGAGGAGCTTTGGATTTGGGACTTGATACCGTCGGAATATTGGGGCACGGGCTCGACAGGGTCTATCCTTACCAGCACAAGCCTTTGGCTGAAAAAATGGTGTTTCAGGGAGGACTTTTAACAGAATTCTTCAGCGGAACGAAACCTGACCGTGAAAATTTTCCCATGCGGAACCGCATCATCGCCGGATTGTGTGATGCCATCGTGGTGGTAGAAGCCGCAGCCAAAGGAGGCGCACTGATCACGGCAGAGATAGCCAATTCATACAACCGGGATGTATTCGCGGTGCCGGGCAGGATTTCGGATCCGTTTTCTGAAGGGACCAATCAACTGGTCCGTGCGAACAAGGCCGCGCTGATTCAAAATGCGGAGGACCTGGCATTCCTTATGGGTTGGAAGGAACATTCCGGATCACAACAGGTTGTACAGAAACAATTGTTCCGTGAGATGACTCCTGATGAAGAGAAGATTTTCAATCTTATACAGGAAAGAGGCCAGGTGGGCATTGACGAGATAAGCATTGGTTCAGAACTGAGCCAGGGGCAGGTATCCACCGCTTTATTGAACCTGGAATTCGACGGAGTTGTAAAGTCGTTACCCGGGAAAGTGTACGTGTTAGGGTGAGGAGACCGGTTTTGTATAGGCCGCCTTCAAACCCAGGATAAAGACGATGACCATCGCCCCGAACGAGAAGAGACTGAGCAATTTATAATCTCCCGTGAGGAGACACAGGTTGAAAAACCCGTGAAAAAAAGCTGCCCCGATCAATCCTGCCATGTGAAATGAAAAACGGGCTTTCATAAATTTTGCCATCCCAAGGAAAAAACCCTGAATTACCCCGAACATCATGTTCGCCGGAACAAAGATCATGACATACAGGGTGGTTGGGAATACAGACCGGGTACCAAACAGATCGAGGGAATAAAACAACAGGTACAATGTCGAAAAGCCAAGGGAAGTTATTACGGCATAAAGGATGCTCAACATGGGGCGGTCAATGGTTTTATCGGGGAGGACAAAATAGCGGAAAAAGAAAAATTTCCCCAGTTCAGAGGCGCCACCGATGGTGATAAAGGCGTAGAAAAGAGTCCTTTTGAGTGAACGGATATTGTTGAGCCCCAGCCAAGTAGAAACGAGTTCGGCGAAAAGTAAAACCATAATCCCGGCGGCTCCCATAAGAAAACTGACAACAAACAACCTGAGAAACGGTTTTGCATAGTATTGACGACAATACCAGTAGATACCCAATGCCACAAGGGGAGCAAAACAAAGGGCAATGTAAGCAAGTGGTCTCATAAAGGCTATAAGGAGTATGATCAGTCAAATGTAGGTATTTTTTATATATTTACAAAATATTCTCTATCATAATCTTTCGCTTTTAATGAAGCTCCATGGAATTGTCACAAAAACTACTGGCAGCAGCACCCTGGTCAGGTTAATAGATGGTACTTATCTTGATTGCAAACTGAAAGGGAATTTCAGGATCAGGGATATTCGCCATACGAATCCGCTTGCTATCGGAGACCGCGTGGAGATTCTGTACAACCCGGCCGACCGACAAGGTGTGATTACAACCATCAGCCCCCGCGATAACTACATCATCCGGAAAGCAACCAAATTGTCGAAAGCTTCTCATGTCATCGCCGCTAACCTCGATCATGCTTTCCTGGTCGTCACCCTGGCACATCCCAGGACCTCCAATGGTTTTATCGATCGTTTTCTGGTAACGGCCACGGGTTATTACATACCGGCAAGCCTGATCTTCAATAAATGCGATCTGCACACTCCTGCTGATAAACAGGACATGGAGACATTGTCGGCCATTTACCGCGCAGCGGGTTATCCCTGCTACGAAGTGTCGGCCCTTACAGGATATGGGATTGAAACACTGCAACCCCTGCTCTCCGGGAAACTGAGCCTTTTCAGCGGTCATTCGGGTGCGGGAAAGTCGGCCCTGATCCACGCCATCGATCCGGCCCTCAATCCCCGGACGGGTTCTATCTCAGAGGTCCATAAAAAGGGAATGCACACCACCACTTTCGCTGAAATGTACACCCTGACTTCAGGAGGTTATATTGTTGACACTCCGGGAATCAAGGAGTTCGGATTGATCGATTTCGACCCTTCAGAGATCCCCCGGTGTTTTCCGGAAATGGAAAGACTCCTTCCATACTGTCAGTATAAAAATTGTTCTCATACCCACGAACCGGACTGCGCAGTAAAAGAAGGGTTGGAGAAGGGAACCGTGAGCCGGCTTCGCTATAATTCCTATCTTAGCATCCTCAATGACCGCTAAACAACTGATCACCGAACTTTATCTCCCCATACAGTCGTCCGACAGCGTAGCCTTGGCCCTGTCACGTATGGAAGAGTACCGGCTTTCGCACCTTCCGGTGGTGGATGGTGTAGAATACGTGGGACTCATTACCGATTCTGATTTATCAGCAGTGAACGACCAAGAGGTTTCCATCGACCGTTGCGGTTTCACCATGATACGGCCCTATGTGTCTGAAAATCATCCTGTTTATGATGTAGTCCGACAATTTCATGACTTGAAGCTCACTGCCTTACCCGTGCTCAATTCAACCAACCATTACCTGGGCCTGATCGTCCTGCAAGGCCTTACCGACTGTTTTGCAGCACTTACTGCCGTGGGAAATCCCGGCGGGGTGATCGTGCTCGAGTTGAATGATAAAGATTACGACCTGACTGAAATTGCCCAGATCGTTGAATCCAACGACAATAAGATCCTGAGTCTCTACATCACCTCCTTTCCCGATTCCACGCGCATCGAGTTGACCCTCAAACTGAATCGGATCGATATAGGACCTGTCCTGCAAACTTTTTTCCGGTTCAATTATCTTGTAAAAGCCTCCTGGTCGAGTGAAGACAGTTATAACGAGGGGCTGCAGGAACGCTATGACGGTTTGATGAACTACCTCAACATCTGAGCATGTTCGCCGCGAGATTATTCAGATCCATTTTCTTTTTATCCGTTTTATGGGGCTTCTTCTCTCAGAACACCACAGCGGCCGGTTATGAACCCTCGTGCTCCGGTTTATCTTCAGGGGATACCACACAGATGGTGGTGAGGAACATCGAAATATCAGGAAATAAACTGACAAGGAATTCCATCATCCTGCGTGAGATCACATTCGGGGAAGGAGAGACGATACCCCGTGAAGAATTAGCCCGACGTATCCATAACAGCCGTGAAAATATTTTTAATACCCGTCTGTTCAACATTGTTAAAATGGATATGGTCCCGGTCACAGGGAGCGATTCGGTGGATATCGGCGTTTCCGTGATTGAAAGGTGGTACATCTGGCCGATCCCCTTCGTGCAACTTTCTGACCGGAATTTCAATGCCTGGTGGGAGAGCCGGGATTTCAGCCGGATTACATACGGGGTGGACCTTTCCTTCCGGAATGTCCGGGGCCGTAACGAGACACTTCAGATACTGACCCATTTCGGTTACAACCAAAAATACGGATTCACATACACCATCCCTTATATCGACCGGAAAGAGAAACTGGGGCTGGGATTTGGCGCCGAAATCGATCTGAACCACGAGATAGCAGTGAAAACGGAGGATAACAAGCCGGTTTATATGAAAGACAACAGCCGGTTCCTGAAAAAACTTGCTACCGGCTACATTCAACTGATCGCCCGCCCTGATATTTATTCGACTCATTCCGTGAAGATTTCATATAACTACTACGATTTTGCAGAAGCGTTGCAGACGGTTCCCTGCTTTTTTGTCGGTGAATCCACCCTTCTGCAGTTCTTTACCTTCAATTATTTCTTTAAAAATGATCATCGTGATGTGCAGTTCTATCCACTCACAGGCTATTATATTGATGCAGAAATCAATTACAGCATCCCTTTCGCAGTAGCATGCAATGCTTACCTGAAGACCAATTTTAGGAAATACTGGCAGCTTGGGAAACGATGGTACTGCGCAAGCGGTTTTACCGGTAAGATAAGTCTGGAAGAGGAACAACCCTATCCTTTCCGTCAAGGACTGGGGTACGGAAGGGAATTTGTCCGGGGTTATGAGTATTATGTGGTTGACGGACAGCATTTTGCTTTGCTTAAAAACACGCTGAAATGGGCCATTCTGCCACAACGTGTCGTCAAATTACCTTTTTTGAAGTCGGAAAAGTTCAACACGGTTCCCCTCGCTTTGTACCTTAATGCTTTTATCGACCTGGGGTATGTTTACAATTATGAAGGTGACAACGACTATCTCGTTGAACAAAGCGGAAACACGCTTCAGAACAGTTTGCTCACCGGGTATGGCGCGGGTATTGATTTTACCACCTATTACGACATCGTAGTCAGGGTGGAATTTTCTCTTAATACAATGGGGGACAAAAGTTTTTACCTCCATTTCATGGCGCCTATTTGATAAGCCCCCGATGGATTGAAAATTTCGAGTATCTTTGCATGCTTTTTCCAAAATGATGGAACAGAAATGAGGGTAGCCCTTTTCGGGAAATATATCGCCGATGCCGTTATTCCCTGTATCCAGGAATTGGTTGATCATTTCTCTTCCAGTCAGGGACAACTCTTTATTTACACTCCCTTTTTTGATTTACTGAAGGAGCGGATTCATTTTAAAGATAATCCTTTACTCTTTGATAATCAGAAAAATATTGCCGGGAATGTGGATTTTTTATTCTCGATCGGAGGAGACGGCACCATCTTGGATACAGTGAGAATTGTAGGCGATACGGGCATCCCTGTAGCCGGAATCAACATGGGAAGACTGGGTTTCCTTTCGGGAATACCCCGTGAAATGGTGATGCCCGCGGTGGAAGCGATTGAAAGAAAAGATTACCTGCTGGAACAACGGACTTTGATTGAGTTGGTTTCTCCGCCCGATCTCTTTGGAGAATGGCCTTTTGCACTGAACGACCTGACGGTTTATAAACCGCTTGTAATGTCGATGCTGACCATCAGGACGTGGGTCAACGGGGAGTTTTTAAATGCCTATTGGGCCGATGGACTGATAGTGGCCACCCCGACCGGTTCCACTGCTTATTCGCTGAGCTGTACCGGACCGATCCTCGCTCCCGGCACCGAAAGCCTTGTCGTTACACCCATTGCCAGCCATAACCTGACAGTCAGGCCCATCGTCCTGCGTGACGATAGCGAAGTCAGGATCCGGGTAGAAAGTAAAGTCGACGAATACCTGGTAAGTCTCGATTCTCACAGCCGAAAAGTCAGCAACGGCGTGGAACTGCTCCTGCGCAAAGCGCCGTTCAAAATCAACCTGCTCCGTTTACCGGATAAGGATTTTTTTCAAACCATCCGGGAAAAACTGAACTGGGGGTTGGACAATCGCAATTAAGCGTCATTTCTGCCTGAAAATCATCGAATGAATCCAATAAAACAGCGATAGGGGCGTTATTAAAAATTGTTGAACCAATCAATTCAAATATCGTCCGTTGATCCTGCCTGCCGAAAGGGTTGGCTTCGCGTCCTGCCAGCGCTCCTGATCTTGCTTTTTCCTGCTCTGGCGTCTGCCCAGGAGATGGAGGTCGGCCTTGCCGGTGGCGGAACTTACTACATCGGCGATCTCAATCCCTCCATTCCTTTCAGGGAAATCAAGCCCTCTTACGGTGCTTTGGTTCGGTATAACATCGATAGCCGTTGGGCCGTCAGGGCAGCCCTGATGATGGGCTCGGTCGCTGCGGATGCAGCAGAGTCAACACCTTTTATCAAAACCCTTGGCCTGAACTTCAAAAGCAACATCACTGATGTTTCGGCAGTGGCCGAATTCAACTTTTTCCCTTACTATCCCGGAAGCGACTTCAACAAGCTGACGCCTTATATCTACGCCGGTATCTCTGTTTTCTTCTTTAAACCCTTTGATAATGAAGGGCGTGATTTGCGTTCGCTGGGAACTGAAGGGCAGAATACCGGGGACGGTAAGAAATACAGTACCGTCAGTTTTTCCGTACCTTTCGGACTTGGTTTGAAATGGGCCCTTACGGAGAAGCTGGGGTTACAGGTTTATTGGGAGATGCACAAGACTTTTACCGACTATCTTGACGATGTGAGCACTACCTTTTATCTGTACGATGGGAAGTTTATTGATGAGCGTAAAACAACCCCTGCCAACGCTGAACAGGCTGTTGCTTCCGATCCATTGGCGAGCCATCAACCCGGCCAGCAGAGGGGAGATCCCGCTACCAACGACTGGTTTTCTTTTTTCGGGGTTTCGTTTACGTACAGTTTCAAGTTACCGGGAAGTAACAGATGCAAGGAATTGAAGTATTAAAGGCATTGAACAGGCATGGGATACAGGGAACAGATCGATAAGAAGAAGGTGCCGGTTCACGTGGCAGTGATCATGGACGGGAACGGTCGCTGGGCCCGTAAACAGGGCTTTATCCGTACCCGGGGCCATGAGAAAGGGGTCGATGCCGTACGCAATACAGTAGAAGCTGCCGCCGAGCTGGGAATCCGCTACCTGACACTGTACGCGTTTTCAACAGAAAACTGGAACCGGCCCAAATATGAGATCGATGCCCTGATGCGTATTCTTGTCAATTCCCTTCATCGGGAGATGAAAACCCTGATGGATAACAAAATCCGGCTTACCGCGATCGGGGATCTCAAGACGCTTCCTCCAAAGAGTTACCTGGAACTGATGCAGGCCATTGAAAAGACACGTGATAACACGGGGCTTACTTTGCTGTTAGCACTGAGTTACAGTTCACGATGGGAATTGCTCGAAGCAGCCCGTACAATCGCCGAAAAGGTAGGCAGAGGGGATCTGACTCCTGATCAAATCGACTTGTCGACCATCACCACTTCCCTCACCACCGCCGGAATCCCCGACCCGGAATTGTTGATCCGCACCAGCGGCGAATACAGGGTCAGCAATTTCCTGCTCTGGCAGATCGCGTACACCGAATTATATTTTACAACAACACTCTGGCCCGATTTTTGTAAAGAAGATTTTTTCAAAGCCATTCTCGATTTTCAACACAGGGAACGCAGATTTGGTCTGACCAGCGAACAGCTCAATGAATTAGAAGGAACCCAACGTAAATAGACATTGATGAGACCCCGTTTCCTGTTACTGATATTACTCCCATTCTTTCTTGTCTTTCAATCAGCCGCCCAGGTCAGCATCGGCGATATGGACATCAGCGATTACAACAATCCCCGTGAATTTTATATCGGCGGAATCACAGTGAGCGGCGTTAAATACCTGGATGGTAATGTTTTGATCATGCTCTCAGGGCTCACGGTCGGTGATAAGATCAAAGTCCCGACCGGTGACCAAATCCCTCAGGCAGTCAGGAAATTGTGGGAACAGGGATTGTTTGAAGACATCCGGATCAGCGCCACAAAAATCGTAGATAACCAGATCTTTCTTGACATTTACCTGCAGGAACGCCCGAGGCTTTCGAAATTCCAATTCAACGGGATCAAAAAATCGGATGCCGACGACATTCGCGAAAAAATCCGGCTGGTCAAAGGCGATTATGTCACCGACAACCTTTTGATCAAAACCAAGAATATCATCCGGAAATTTTATACCGACAAAGGATTTCTGAATGCTGAAGTCGATATTGTACTTAAAAATGACAGCACCGCGGCCAATGAGGTGACCATGTACCTCAACATCGACCGGAACGAAAAGGTAAAGGTTTATACCATCAATATTCACGGCAACAAAGAGGTCACAGCCGATATGATAAAAAACGCTTTTAAAAAGACAAAAGAAAAAAGCGTCTTCAACCCGATGAACAACCTCGATCAGACAGTGATAGAGACGGTACAGACAGCCGCCGAAATGGACTTTGTGGAGATCGTCAATGTGGTTGCCAAACAGGGGACCGACAACGTACGGTTGCGTATTTTCAAATCCTCAAAGTTCATCGATGAAGATTATCAGGAAGACAAACTGCTCCTGATCAAGAAATACAATTCCCTTGGCTTCCGCGATGCGCGAATCCTCAGGGATTCCATCTCCAAAAATCCCGACAATACGATCAACATTGACCTTTGGGTGGAAGAGGGTACCAAATATCATATCCGCAACATCACCTGGATAGGGAACACCAAATATTCCTCCCAGTTCTTAGATCGTATTCTCAAGATCGGCAAAGGGGATGTTTATGATCAGGATGCCTTGGAACAAGCTCTTACTTATAACCCCAGCGGCGCAGATATCCGGTCGTTGTACATGGACGATGGCTACCTTTTCTTCGATGTGGTTCCCGTTGAAACCCGTGTTGAAAATGACTCCATCGACCTGGAGATCCGCATGCATGAAGGGAAACAGGCAACGGTCAACAAGGTGACGATCAAGGGCAACACCAAAACCAATGACCACGTTGCACTGCGGGAGACTGACACCCGCCCCGGCCAGCTTTTCAGCCGCGACCGGCTGATCCGTTCACAACGTACCCTCGCGCAACTCAAATATTTTGATGCCGAAAAACTTACTCCGGGCGTTAATCCCAATCCCGATGACGGTACCGTGGACATTGGTTTTGATGTCACCGAAACATCCGCCGACCAGATAGAGCTGTCGGGAGGCTGGGGTTACGGCCGTATCGTGGGAACAGTGGGCCTCTCCTTCAATAACTTTTCATTGCGTAACCTCACAAACCTCAAAGCCTGGCGACCGATTCCCTCGGGCGACGGACAAAAACTGAGCCTCCGTTTCCAGACCTATGGAAAAGGTTATTTCAGTTATAGTTTCTCTTTCACAGAACCCTGGATGGGAGGACGTAAACCGCTCGCTCTCAGCTTATCCTACTTTCATTCAAAGTACACGAACGGACTGGCGACGAACGATGCCAGCTATGCCTTCTTCAAGATCGACGGAATCTCCGTAGGACTGGGACAAAGGCTTCGCTGGCCCGACGACTATTTCTCGTTGTATCAAAGCATCAATTACAACCGTTACCATACTTACAATTATACTTCAATCTTCACGTTTGGCGGGGGCAATGGCGTTTACAACGCCATTAGTTACGGAATCATTCTGAGCCGCAGCTCCGTTGATGCACCTATTTATCCCAAAACAGGTTCCGATGTTTCTCTCAATCTTGAATTGACACCCCCATACTCTCTTTTCCGGGGCAATGTTGATTACCAGACAATGGAACCGAGTGAACGTTACCAATGGGTGGAATACTACAAAATCAAGATCAAAGCTTCGTGGTACATCAACCTGATTGAAAAATTAGTCCTCTCCCCAAGACTTCAGTTCGGCTACCTGGGGGCCTATAACAGCAGTTTAGGCGTCACCCCGTTTGAACGTTTTTACCTGGGAGGTGACGGTTTGACCGGATACAACAATATGGACGGACGCGAGCTGATCGGGATGCGGGGTTACACCAACAATTCGCTCACACCGGGATACCCCAGTTCTGTCGGTGGATCTGTCTATACAAAATATACCCTTGAACTCCGGTACCCGGTTTCATTGAACCCCAGCGCCACAATCTATGGTCTGGCTTTTATGGAAGCAGGAAATGACTGGTTGTACTGGAAGAACTTCAATCCTTTCAATGTATACCGTTCTGTCGGAGTAGGGGTTCGTGTATTTCTCCCCATGTTTGGCTTACTGGGGCTCGACTGGGGTTATGGACTCGATGCTGTCCCCGGCGTTCCGGGAGCCAACGGCGGGCAGTTCCACTTCTCTATCAATTCATCGATCGATTAATCCAAAGGAGGTCAATATGAAAAAGCTGATCATTACAATGGTGACCCTGCTGTTTATGGTAACCTGGGCCCAGGCGCAAAAATTCGCTTATGTCGATACGGAATACATTCTGGATAATATCCCGGAATTCACCGAAGCCCAGGCTCAGCTGGATGAGATTTCTTCTACCTGGCAAAAAGAGATTGAAACCCAGTTTGCTGAAGTCGATAAGATGTACAAAGATTACCAGGTGCAGTCGGTCTTACTCCCCGATGATATGAAGAAAAAAAAGGAGCAGGAGATTATTGATAAAGAGAAGGAAGTCAAGAACCTGCAAAGAACCCGTTTCGGGAAAGACGGTGACCTCTTTAAAAAACGCCAGGAACTTGTCAAACCAATCCAGGAGAGAATTTATAACGCGATCCAGGAAATCGCTACGAACAATAATTACGCCGTGATATTTGACAAAGGAGGAAGCCTCACGATGATGTATGCTAACCCCAAATATGACATCAGCGATGAGGTGTTAGATAACCTCGGTGCCAGCTTGAGCGGTCGGAAAACCAAAACCAAAACCTCCACGGGAACCGGGGCAGGAACCAGTCAACCCACGAAATCGGGAGGAACCCAGACCAAAACCGGAGGCTCAAAATCATCAGGAACTTCCGGGGATAATTCGGGATCGACCGGTACCCCACCGACCAAACCACTTAAAAAATAGCTGCTTGTTGATTAACGCAGAGATGTCATTAAATTTTGTACTTTTGCATCCTCCATTTCTAGTATTAACCTTTTAATCATTGAAAATGAAAAAAATAGTTAAAATTTTTGCTGTTGTCGCAATCCTTTTCAGTTTTTCTTTTGTAGCACAGGCACAAAACCCTGTTAAGATCGGACACATTGATTTTAATGCCCTGTTGGCTACCATGCCGGGGATTGATTCGGTGAAAATTAAACTCCAGAACTATCAAAAAACATTGTCAGATCAAATGGATGCCATGAAGGCTGAATTTGAAAACAAATACCTGGATTATCAGTCACAGGCCTCCGGAATGTCTGACCTGATCAAACAGACGAAAGAAAAAGAATTATCCGATCTTCAGGCACGCATCGACGCATTTCAGCAAAAAGCCAACCAGGATCTTCAGGCCAAACAACAGGAACTCGTTGCTCCCTTTATTGAGACAGCCAAAAATGCCATCAAAGAGATCGCCAAAGAACACAAATACACTTATATCCTCAACGCAATAGAAGATGTGGTGATTTATAAAGAGGATTCTGACGATGTATTGCCATTGGTGAAAAAGAAACTTAACATCCAATAAAACGTTTTAATTTTGTTGAAAACCGGTTCCTGAAGAGGTACCGGTTTTTTTTATGGTTTTTTTATCTTTGAGCGAAAATCGACAGCCTTATGAAAAATCATCTGAACCGTCGTGACTTTATTAAAGCCATAGCTGCCACAGGAGTCACGCTGGCAGTGGGCGATGACCTGATGGCCGCTGTAAGTCATGAAAACCGGACTTTCCCCTGGCGGCCTGTATCAGCCGGTCAACCCATGGCAACAGTGAGGATCGGGTATGTTGGTGTCGGAGGAATGGGGATGGCCCACGTGGAAAACCTTCTGAAAATAGAGGGAGCTGAAATCGTTGCCGTATGCGATATCGTGGAAGAACGGGTAAAACAAGCCCTGGACAGGGTTGAAAAAGCCGGATTCAAACGGCCTGTCGGTTATTTCAAAAATGAAACAGACTGGCAAAATCTTTGCGACCGCCCCGACGTCGACCTGGTTTATAATGCCACCCCCTGGCAATGGCATGTTCCCATCTCCGTGCGGGCCATGCAAAGCGGTAAACATGCCGCCACGGAGGTACCGGCAGCCCTCTCCATAGACGAATGCTGGGAGTTGGTTGAAACATCAGAAGCTACCGGCAAGTATTGCATCATGATGGAGAATTGCAACTACGACAAGATCGAGATGATGATTCTGAACATGGTAAAAAAGGGTCTTTTCGGAGCGTTGCTCCATGCTGAATGTGGCTACCTGCATGACCTGCGGGCTGTGAAACATGATATGGAAGGTGAAGGGCTCTGGCGGCGTGATTTTTCCATGCGGCGAAACGGTGACCTCTACCCGACCCATGGCCTTGGACCTGTGATGCAATGCTTTGACATCAACCGGGGCAACTATTTCGATTACCTGGTATCCTTCAGCACCAAGAGCCGGGGTCTGCATCAGTACGCAATCGATCATTTCGGGGCGGGTAGCCCCCAATCCAAAGAGGTTTACACCCTGGGCGATGTGGTCAACACCCTGATTCGAACCATGAATGGCGAGACCATCCTTGTAACCCATGATACCAGTTCCCCCAGGCCCTACAGCCGGGGCATTATGGTACAAGGCACCAGGGGATTGGTCAGAAAATACCCTGAACCGAAAATATATATTGAGGGAATCAGCCAAACCGACGATCAATGGGAACCGATCAATGACTACCTTAAGAAATACCAGCATCCGGTCTGGACCGAACTCGAAACAGCCAGCGTCGGTGCAGGTCACGGAGGGATGGATTTTGTGGAGGATTACCGCCTTATCAACGCATTACTTAAGGGTATTGAGCCCGATATGGATGTTTACGACGCTGTGGCTATGAGTGTTGTCACCCCGCTGAGTGAAAGATCAATTGCAGCCAAAGGCAAACCGTTCAAATTCCCTGATTTTACCAGAGGCATGTGGAAAACACAGCGGGAATTGCCTGTTATGAAAGGGTAAAACTGAAAAGGTGAAATTCCCAACCGTCTAAACTGACGAAGAGTCCGGGTTGTAACATCTCGTTTCCATCCCTGTCGAAAGAGGATCCATTCAACGGATCGGTCAACCGCCACCGCGATCCCTGCAGGTTTTTCCACCCCGGTTTGATGCGGCCACCGGACCTGCCGACGCTCATATTCCCGATCACCAGGTACATCGTTCCATCCATCGACCAACCCCAGCAGAGCAAATTCCTGTAAGTCAGGTTGTCATCCCAGCCTGTCGCTTCAAATCGTTGCCACGAGCCTTCATGGAATACAGGTAATGAAATGATATTCAACAGCTTAAGGTAGAATAAAAAGAGTTCCTGATTGCAGGGCTCATCAACCCTTCGTTGAAGGAACACAGGCAGTCTTGTTTTGCGTCCTTCCGGCTGCCCATCGTAAAAAAGTCTGGCACCCGGTAAGGTAGAGCTGATAACGGCCATCAGACGTTCCTGTTTTTCGTCGAATAGCGAAGCTGCGCGGGGTTCATCATGGTTTTCAATAAACCGGAGTAGTTTTTCCTGGTAGACGATATCGGCGGAGAGGTGTTGTCTGATTGACAAAGGATCGGTTGATTCAAGCCGGTCATAAAGCCGTTTATCGTAACAGAAGTCGAAACCCTGTTGTTGCAGTTCCCATTCGAGGTCCCAGTAGGCTTCAGCAATAAAGATGAAACGGGGGTTGGTTGATTTAATGGCAGGAATGATCGTTTCCCAATAGTCTTCTTCGGGTACCTGCCCGGCGCGGGGGCCCCAGGTTCTTTGGAAGATCTTGTTCATCACCAGCATGGCCATGTCGCACCGGATTCCATCGCATTGGGAGGAGATCTGTGACACGGTTTGGAGTATGGCCTGGCGTAGCTCCGGATGAAAAACATTGATTTGCAGTACATCCTGCCATGCAGGGTAATAAGGATCTTTCCCACAGGCAAAAACCCTGCCATCGATCTTCGTAAAGGTAACCGGATCGGATTGCAGGTCATTTTCATCTCCCCTGATGAAATAGTCAGGGTGTTCGGTTACCCACTCATGGTCACGGGCCATGTGGTTAGGAACAAAATCGAGGAGGAGCTGCATTTTTCGGGAAGCCAGTTGTTTTCTCGCGATGGCCAGCGCATCGTTACCTCCAAACCGCGGATCGACCTCGTAATGCCTTATACAATAAGGAGAACCGATGTTATCGGACAAAGAAAAGTCGGGTAGTGCACGGTGAAAATCGGCCAGATTCCCCGCGTTGGCATTGGAAACGGCAATCCCCTTTGGACTTCGTCCCCAGACGCCCATCAGCCATATTGCATCGACATGGAGGCGGGCTAAAGCATCCCACTCAGGATCGGGGATATTGGAAAGGGTGGTCTGGAAACCATATTTTCTGCTGAGTTCACTGAGCCAGACAGCGGTGTTGATCTCATAGATCACCGGGTGCCGCCTCCATGGTTTTGTCATCACGGTTCCCATTGTTTCAAATGATCCTGGATGAAGTCAATCACCATTTGTTGCTGGTCTTTCCCGTTGCCTACGGGGAGGAGGGGTGCTCCAAAGGCAATATGGATTGGCTTTTTGCGGTCGATCGGACCCAGGTAACCGGTGTATTTCCCGTTGCCCCAAAAATCGGTTTTGATGGCCACCGGGATAATCGGAACACCCGCTTTTACAGCCAGTTTGGTTCCCAGGGAGTTAAATTCGGAGGGATTGAAGGTGAGGCGCCGGGTGCTCTGGGGAAAAATGATGACGGAAATGCCCTTTTCTAACCGGAGCGGGCCCTGGTCCATCACGATCTGAAAATCTTCGCGCGGGTTGGAACGGCTCAGTACGATGGGTTTTCGGCTCAGCATCACATCCTTAAAAGCAAAGTGGCGTATCAGCGCCTCTTTGACCACAAAGGTGACATTTTTCAGTGGCTGAATGATCCCGGGAAATATCATGGTTTCGAGGGTACTCATGTGGTTGCTCACGATCACGGCCGGAGTTTTACAATTTCTCAGGTGGTCAAGACCGGTGATATGAAACCTGCCGCCGCATCTTTCAATATGGGTAAAGATATCATGCGACGAATCCACCCAGTAACGGGTATCATAAATCCCTTTCTTTGCTGCACGACGGGTTTCCAGAACGACCCCCACGAAGCGTGTCATAAAGACAATCCTTGAATTGAACAGGAACCGGTCGAGCAGATACCTTGGCGCATTCTCCGGGGTATGGTATTCATTCCCGGAAACAATCTCTTCTCTCACAAGTTTATGATTTAATCAGCATTCGGTTAATTTGTTACAATACTTATGCTCCTCTCTCGTGAAGCCGGTCATCCCTCTGCGGTTTCAATCGTACCAGCCGGCGTACATGTTGTAACTCCCGGAAATCCGGTTGACCGTCCCTTCCAGCAATGCAGGATCGATGTCTTTAATTTTTTTTGCGGGGAGCCCGGCCCAGACACTTCCAGATTCCACAATGGTTCCCTCGGTAATGAGCGCCCCTGCCCCGACGATGGAATTGCTGTGGATCACCGCGCCATCCATGATGATGGCCCCCATGCCGATGAGGACGTTGTCGTGGATGGTGCAGCCATGGATGATCGCGTTGTGGGCAATGGAAACGTTGTTCCCAATGGTGACAGGGGCTTTCAGGTAGGTACAATGGATGATAGCGCCATCCTGGACATTCACGTTATTACCTATCCGTATTGCATGGACATCCCCACGGATCACGGCGTTGAACCAGACGCTGCAATGGTCTCCTATAACCACATCACCCGTGAGGGTGGCATTGTCTGCCAGAAAACAGTGTTCACCAACTTGTGGCCTGACACCTTTAACTGATCTTATAAGAGCCATAAAAGTGATTGTTTAGCGTGGTACCGTCCGGGGATAATCGAGTGAATAGTGCAAACCGCGGCTTTCATGGCGGTTTTGGGCAGCCTTAATGATAAGGTAGCCAATGTTGATGAGGTTTCTCAATTCGCACAGCCTTACCGTCAGAATGGAGCGGTTGTAGAGGGCTTCCGTTTCACGGTAAAGCAGTTCCAGTCGGTCGAAGGCGCGCTGAAGACGAAGGTTGGACCTCACGATCCCCACATAGTTGCTCATGATGGCCTGAACCTCTTTCATTGACTGGGTGATGAGAATCATCTCTTCGTTAAGGACCATCCCTTCCGCGTTCCAGTCGGGGATTTCATTGCAGAGGGGAATTGATTTGAATTTTGCACCGGCATCCTGCGCAGCGCGATGCGAGAAGACGAGAGCTTCAAGCAAAGAATTGGAAGCCAGTCGGTTGGCTCCATGAAGTCCGGTGGAAGAACACTCTCCGGAAGAGTAAAGATTGAATATGGAGCTGTGTCCATACTCATCAACCTTGATCCCGCCACAGGTATAATGTACGGCTGGCACCACAGGAATCATGTCTTTTGAAATGTCGATCCCCAGGCTGAGGCATTTGGCGTAGATGGTCGGAAAGTGGTGGATGAGCTCATTCTTGTTGAGGTGGCGGCAATCGAGCACTGCATAATCATCGCCGCTGAGTTTCATTTCATTATCGATGGCCCTTGCAACGATGTCGCGCGGAGCGAGCGATAACCGGGAATCGTATTTGTGCATGAACTCTTTCCCGTCACGCGTTTTCAGGATACCTCCGAATCCCCGTAACGCTTCAGTGATCAGGAAGGAGGGTTTTTCTTCGGGGTGATAAAGAGAGGTGGGATGGAACTGGATGAACTCCATGTTCTCGATAACCCCTTTGGCGCGGTACACCATGGCAATGCCGTCGCCGGTGGCAATGAGCGGGTTCGTGGTGTTGTTGTACACGTTTCCGGCACCTCCGGTTGCGATAAGGGTTACCTTCGAAAGGATGGTGTCAACCAGGAAAGTCCTGGGATTCAGCACGTAGGCACCATAACAGGTGATGTCTTTGGTACGCCGGTTGACTTCGACATTGAGGTGGTGCTGGGTGATGATATCGATGGTAAAAAAATCTTCGAGTATCTCAATGTTTGGATGGTTTTTTACCTGCTCCAGCAAAGTGTTCTCTATCTCCCGGCCGGTGCTGTCTTTGTAATGAAGAACCCTGTACTCTGAATGTCCGCCCTCTTTGGCCAGATCGTATCGGCCCGTTTTGGTCTTATCGAATTTCATCCCCCATTTGACCAGATCCCTGATTCTTTCAGTCGACTCGGTGATGGTCAGGCGGACGATCTTCTCGTCACAAAGCCCGTCGCCGGCAACAATGGTATCGCGGATGTGCTTCTCGTAGGAATCAGGGGTGTACATCACAGCAGCTATGCCGCCCTGTGCCCAGCTTGTGGCTGTATCATCCATCCGTGATTTGGTGACGATGCATACCTTCCCGTACTTTGCCACTTTGATAGCGAATGATAGTCCTGCTATCCCTGACCCGATGACTAAAAAATCAACCTGTTTTCTCATTTATCTATACGTCAAGCATTATTTTTACAGGATGTTCCCCTGCAGTAAGAAGTCTTGCAGGATCTTCCAATAATTCTTTGACTTTCACCAGAAAGCCTACCGATTCCCTGCCGTCGATCACCCTGTGATCGTAAGAAAGGGCCACATACATCATGGGTGCAATGATCACCTCTCCTTTGACAGCAATCGGTCGTTCTTCTATTTTATGCATCCCCAGGATGGCACTCTGAGGCGGATTCAGGATCGGGGTCGATAAAAGGGACCCAAAAACCCCACCGTTGGTGATGGTGAAAGTTCCTCCTTTCATTTCGTCGATGGAGAGGCGGTTTTCCCTGGCCTTTTGAGCCAATTCTTTGATTGTCAATTCGATTTCAGCAAAAGTCATCCTTTCGGCATTCCGCAGCACCGGTACTACCAGTCCCTTGGGAGCGCTCACCGCGATGCCGATGTCGGCATAACCCGGGATGATCAATTCATCCCCTTCGATCATCGCGTTGACTAGCGGGAATTCGTTCAGGGCTGCCGTCACCGCTTTTGTGAAAAAGGACATGAATCCCAGGCCCACGTCATATTTTTCCTTGAAAGCATCGCCGAATTGTTGGCGGATTTGTTGGATGGCCTGCATGTTGACTTCATTGAAAGTGGTGAGCATGGCTGTTTGGTTTTTTACAGCCACCAGCCTCTCGGCAAGTTTCAGCCGGAGGGTGCTCATTTTGCGGCGTTCCACATCGCGTGAGATAACCTCTTGCGATGTTGTTCCTGTCATTTTTTTTTGTGCCAGAAAGGATTCAATCGTTTTACGGGTGATCTTTTTTCCGGGGAAAAACCGGCTTATTTCGGCCGTATCCACCTGTTTTTCCTGAAGGACTTTTTTGGCTAAAGGGGTCACAGCTAATTTATGCACGGGCGGCTCAGAAGGAACTTTTGTCCCCCCAGGAGACGATTCTTCTGCTTTAATCCTGGATGTAACCGTGCTTTCCGGTTGAATGGCACTTTCATCCAATTCCGCTATTACGGCCCCGACTTCGATGGTATCCCCTTCGACGGCCTTCAGGGTGATCACTCCTGCAACTGGTGCAGCCATCGGGAAGGAGGCCTTATCAGAATCGATCTCCACCACTTCCTGATCTTTGTCAACATAATCCCCGGAGGATACCAGCCATTTTGCGATCTGTACCCGGGTGATCGATTCTCCCGGACTCGGAACTTTCATTTCAATCGCCATAGATATAATTTGTTTTGTTATCAAAAGTCGAAGACAGATCTTTTCGACGACAAAGATATTGGGTTTAAACTGAAATCAGGCTTCCGGTTTCTAAATTGTATCATTTTCCTTTTCAGCGCAATGAAGACGACAAGAGGTCTGTGCATGTTCGCACGAACATCTTCCCAGGGCCTTTTCAACGATGAGCTGCTGTTGGATTTTGTGAAGTCGGGATGAACCGGTGGCAGGGCTACCGCTGGCTGGTCGGGCGACATGGTGGAGTTGAACTTTGTTGAAGTTGATCAGAATGTATTTCCAGGCACCCATGTTGACCGGTTCTTCCTGAACCCATTCGTAATGGACAGCCAGTGGATATCTTTCAAGGATACGGAGGATCTGTTCCTGAGGCAGGGGATATAGCTGTTCCAGGCGGATAATCGCAGTATTGGTGACCTGCAGTCGCTCTTTTTCTTCCAGTATGTCGTAGTAAACTTTCCCACTGCAGAATACCACTCTTTTGATTTTTTCCGGGTCGGCTGTCGGATCATCGATGACCTCTCTGAAACGCCCGTGGGTCAGTTCATCGATGGCAGAAGCACAGAGGGGATGACGCAGGAGGCTCTTGGGTGTGAAGATGATGAGGGGCTTCCGAAATGGTCGGTGAATCTGTCGACGCAATACATGGAAGAAGTTAGCCGGAGTGGTGGTGTTGACCACCTGCATGTTGTAATGCCCGCACAACGAGAGGAATCGTTCCAATCGGGCTGAGGAATGTTCCGGACCCTGGCCCTCATATCCATGGGGCAGGAGTAATACCACACCATTCATCACCTTCCATTTGTCTTCAGCGCTGCTGATGTACTGATCGATCACCACTTGTGCACCGTTGCTGAAATCTCCAAACTGTGCCTCCCAGAGGGTCAATCCTTCGGGAAGTCCAAAGTTATAACCGTATTCAAATCCCAACACCCCGTATTCTGAAAGCAGTGAATTGTAAACGTTAAAGCGGGCCTGCCCTTCACTCAGATGGTTCAGCGGGATATATTTTTCCTCGGAATCCTCGACGGTCAGTACCGCATGGCGATGGCTGAAAGTTCCCCGCTGGCAATCCTGACCACTCAATCGCACCGGATGTCCTTCATAAAGCAGGGTACCGTAAGCTAACAATTCTCCCATGGCCCAGTCGAGGCGACCGTTTTCAAGCATTGCCCTGCGGTCATCCTGCATTTTACGGATTTTCCTGAAAAAAGATTTGCCTTCAGGTAATGTGGTGATTTTTAATCCGATCTCCATCAATCTTTGTGATTCGACGCCGGTTTCAGGGGAGGAATCAAAATCGGAGGGGTTTGCCCGTCGATAACCCTTCCACAGATCATCTAAAAAGGGCGTTATATCTCCTTTTTCAATCGTTTTCGATTGTTCGAAACCTTTTTCCAGTGTTTTTTCGATTTCATCTTTAATTTGAGAAGGATACAAGGTACCTCTCAACCCTTCCTCTTCTAGTTTGCGGAGATAGATCTCCATCGGATCGGGATGTTGTTCGATGATCTTGTACAGCAACGGCTGGGTGAACCTTGGTTCATCGCTCTCATTGTGGCCATATTTCCGGTATCCCAGCAGGTCAATAAAGACATCTTTATGGAATTTTTCCCTGAAAGCGAGGGCCAGCCGGGTGGTATAAACAACGGCCTCCACGTCGTCGGCGTTGACATGGAAGATCGGGGCCTGGATGGTTTTGGCTACATCGGTACAATATATGCTTGACCTCCCGTCGAGGTAGTTGGTGGTGAAGCCCAGTTGGTTGTTGATGACAAAATGGAGGGTTCCGCCGGTTTTATATCCTTCCAGTTCTGACATCTGGAGCAGTTCGTAAATGATTCCCTGTCCGGCGACCGAAGCATCACCGTGAATCAGGACAGGTAAAACCAGCGAAAAATCGCCGTTATAGACGTGGTCGATCCGCGACCGGCAGATCCCTTCTACAACAGGATCCACCGCTTCAAGGTGTGACGGGTTGGGCGCCAGCGTAATCCGCACAGATCCATTGCCCGGTGCTGAACGTTCTATGGAATATCCCAGGTGATATTTAACATCGCCCAGAAGTTCCTGATCCGCGTACTCTTTGCCTTCGAATTCTGAAAAGATCTGATGAAAAGGTTTTTGCATAATGTTACCCAGGACATTGATTCGTCCGCGATGAGCCATCCCAAACACAATTTCTTTGAGGCCCGACGTTGCTCCTGTTTGGATGATTTCCTCCATAGCCGGGATCAACGATTCAGCACCTTCGAGCGAAAAGCGCTTCTGACCCGGAAATTTTTTATGAATAAATTTTTCAAATAACACTCCTTCCGCCAGTTTTTCCAGGATTTTTTTCTTGACTGAAGGAGTAAAATCAGGCGTATTCCTGGTCGATTCCATCTTCAATTTAAGCCATTCTGTGATCTCTGGTTTACGGATATAATAATATTCCACACCGATCGACTGGCAATAGGTTTGCTGTAAATGTTCAAGGATTTTTTCCAGTTTTGCATTGCCAATGCCCAGCTCTTTTCCGGCTTGAAAGGTTTTGCCCAGATCGTCCGTTGTCAATCCGAAATTGACGATGTCGAGCGTCGGTGTGTATTGCCGGCGGGTACGTACCGGATTGGTACGGGTGAACAAGTGCCCTCTTTGCCGGTAAGCCGTGATGAGGTTCATCACCTTGAATTCGTTCGGATAGAGGTAAGGATCAGTATGATCCGATTGATAATTTCTCTGGCAGAACTCGAAACCCTCAAAAAATTTTCGCCAGCTATTCTCCACACTTTCCGGATCATTGCGATAACGTTCGAACATTTCATCGATCGCGGAATTATTCATTGTATTCAAATATGACAAAGGGTCCATGGGATTCATTTAATGCGACAATTCAGTACAAATATACATTTTCTCCCTGATCCGGTCAGGGAAAGCGGAGAAAGAGGTGTTGTCCATCCGGAATTAATTTTTACCTTTGCACCCTGAATATCAGGGTACTTGTCCAAGCATGGGAGCCACCTTGATTTGGGATTCTCATCAACATTTATTTAATTAATTAACAATCTTTTACACGAATACTAATGCAAGAGGTAAAAAATTATATTGAGCAAAATCGCGACCGCTTTATCCAGGAGTTGTTTGGGTTGATCAGGATTCCTTCTATCAGTTCTGAAGCAGAGCACAAGGAGGACATGGTAAAAGCGGCTGAGTACTGGCGAAAATCATTGCGGGAAGCAGGATGTGATAAAACGGAGATTTTTCCGACGCAGGGCAATCCCGTTGTATATGGTGAAAAGATTATTGATCGGGCGCTGCCTACTGTTTTGGTCTACGGTCATTATGATGTGATGCCGGTCGATCCGGTTGAATTGTGGGAATCACCCCCTTTTCGTCCGGAGGTCAGAGATGGAAAGATCTATGCAAGGGGAGCCGATGACGACAAGGGACAGGCCTTCATGCACGCCAAAGCCTTAGAATCGCTGGTTCGGACCAACACCCTGCCTTGCAACGTGAAATTTATGATTGAAGGGGAAGAGGAAGTTGGTTCCATGAACATGGGATGTTTCTGCACGGAGCATAAAGAGATGCTGAAAGCTGACATTATCCTGGTCTCTGACACCAGCATGATAGGAATGGAACGACCAAGCATTACAGCGGGTTTGAGGGGCCTTACCTACATGCAGGTGGAGGTAACCGGTCCGGACCATGACCTCCATTCCGGGATTTTCGGAGGGGCCGTAGCCAACCCGGCAAACGTTCTTGCCAAAATGATCGCATCCCTTACCGATGACCAGGGAAGGATTACCATTCCGGGATTTTACGATGATGTGCAGGTGATCGGGCAGGGAGAACGTGATGAAATGGCCAAGGCCCCTTTCAATGAAGATGAATACAAAAAGAGCATCCAGGTCGATGCCCTCTTTGGCGAAACCGGATATACCACCAAGGAACGTACAGGAATCCGCCCGACTTTGGATGTCAATGGAATGTGGAGCGGTTACACTGCTGAAGGGTCCAAAACCGTTCTACCCTCCAAAGCCTTCGCTAAAATCTCGATGCGGTTGGTTCCCAACCAGGACCACCAAAAGATCGGAGAACTCTTTGCCCGCCATTTTACTGCGATTGCACCCCCCTGGATTAAAGTTAAAGTGGAAGCCCTTCACGGTGGGCAGGCTTATGTGTCTCCCATTGATACCGTTGGGTTCAGGGCTGCCAGCAAAGCCATCGAAACAGTATTAGGGAAAAAACCTATCCCGGTCCGTAGCGGGGGAAGTATCCCCATCATTCCGCAGTTTGAAGAGATCCTGGGGATCAAATCAATCCTCTTGGGATTCGGGTTGGAGGCGGATGCATGTCATTCGCCCAATGAAAATTTCCCGCTGGTCAATTTTTTCAGTGGTATTGAAACCATTACCTGTTTTTATCAATACTTTACCCAATTGATGAAAGAGCAATAAATACTACCCGCGGATTGTAGTATCAGGGGCGTTCCTGTTTCTTGAAGTTGTCTAAAGCGCTGTCCAAAAAGGAGATAAAGGCATCTACATTAAGGTCGTAGGCTCTGGGTTTTACCAACAGGTTTCCGGTAGTGTCGAGCAGCACGTAATACGGCTGTGAATTCACATGGAACCGCGTGATCTGTAAATCGGCAAACTGCTTTCCGATCGTTTTCTTGACTTTTCCGTCGTATGATGATGTAAACCATTCTTTTTCAGGAACATCGGATTTGTCGTCAACGTAAAGAGCGGCAATGACGAACCCTTCTCTTAACCGTTTCAGCACCCTGGGGTCGGACCACACATTGGATTCCATTTCGCGGCAGTTCACGCATCCGTGGCCTGTAAAATCGATAAACAAGGGCTTATTTTGCTTTTTGGCGCACGCCAGTGCCTGGTTGTAATCGAAGTACCCCTGCAATCCATGGGGCAATTTCAAAAACTCGCCGTATTTGGGTTTGTCGCACAAGGTGGATGGGACCGTATTAGCCGGTGTCGCAGTGGTTGCAGCCTGAACCTCTTCCTTGATGATGGCTTTCAGGTCAAAATCATGGTAGGTTTCCGGTGGCAGGTATCCTGACAGGGCTTTCAGCGGCGCTCCCCACATTCCGGGAATCATATACACGACAAAGGTGAAGACCACGATGGCCAACAGTATGCGGGGGACACTGATAAAGGGCAGATCAGAATCATGGTGAAATTTTAATTTTCCGATCAGGTACATTCCCATCAGGAAGAAGATAACGATCCAAAAGGCCAGGTACACTTCACGGTCGAGGATGTGCCAGTGGTAGGTTTGGTCGGCAATGCTCAGGAACTTCAAACCCAGTGCCAATTCCAGGAAACCGAGAACAACTTTGACCGAGTTCAGCCAGCCGCCTGACTTAGGGATTCCCGCCAGCCAGGCAGGGAAGAAGGCGAAGAGGGCAAACGGCAGTGCAAAAGCCAGCGAAAAACCGAACATCCCGATGATGGGCATCAGGATATGCCCGCTGGCTGCTTTGACCAGGATTGCCCCGACAATCGGCCCGGTACACGAGAAAGAGACCAGTACCAAGGTAAAAGCCATGAAAAATGCACCGGTATAACCGCCCTTATCAGCTTGTTTATCAGCTTTGTTCACCAGCCAGTTGGGGAGCGTTATTTCGAACATCCCTAAAAAGGAAGCGGCAAAGACCATAAAGATCACAAAAAAGAAGAGGTTGGGGGCCCAGTGGGTACTCAGGAAGTTGGCAAAATTAGCGCCCAGGGTTACCGCCACAAGCGTTCCCACCACTGTGTAGATCATGATGATCGAAAGACCGTAAACGACGGCTTCCATTCTTGCTTTCCGCTTGCTTCGCGTATCGTGCATGAAAAAAGTCACCGTCATCGGGATCATCGGAAAGACACAAGGGGTGAGGATGGCCATCAGTCCTGCAAGGAAAGAGATGATAAAAAACCAGAGCAACGACTGGTTAACGGCAGCATCGGCGGCGGTGGTGGTCAGACTGGATTGCACAGCCTTTGAATGTACTGAATCCTTTTTCGCTTCCTCAACAGGGACACCGGAAGATTGCGCCTGTTGAACCGAAGGAGTTGCATTTTCAGTCGTTTGCCCTCCGGGTGAAGCGGTCGGGGTCGATGCCATAGCTTGCGGATTTCCCTTAACAATGAAAGAGAACTCGACATCATTGGGAGGAAGGCATTGTTTATCGTCGCAGCACATGAAGTTCACCACCCCTTTTACCGTAAAATCATTTTGATTGAGAACTTTTATTTTTTGTTTGAAAATGACTTTATCGGCAAAAAACTTAAGGACCATATCGAAGTTGGGGTCGTTTTCTTCAATGGCTTTGGGTTCGGTAACTTTCCCAACACGTTCGTAATCTTTGCTTTTATCGAATGAAAAAGTGGTTGGGATAGGCCCACCGGATGGAATGTCCTGGGAATAGACATGCCAACCTTTGTCAGCCGTGGCGATTAAGAGCAGGGTTGCTTCGCCGGGTGTTTTTTGTTCTGTTTTAAAGGACCATTTGACCGGATCAAGAATCTGGCTGATGGAGGATAAAGGCAGGAAAAGTGCTAACAGCAGGAGGATCCTGGTATTTTTCATGGTTCAGTGAATTGGTGAGATCAGCGGGTACAAAAATATAACTTTTAGCCGAGGGAGAGTATCTCAACGCAAAGTATCTCTTTGGTACGGGAGGTTACCCTGAAGCGGTGGTCGATGCGGTGGCCCACCACCCAAACGATATGGTTACCTGAGCAGAGCAGCCAGCAATTTTCTTTCTCGGGGAGAGAAAATTTCTGATCTATAAAGAAGTCACTTAGTTTTTTTCGTTTATTCATCCCCAGGGGGTAGAAAGCATCGCCAGTTTTCCAGTGACGCAATGTGAGCGGAAAGGTAAGGTGTTGAAGGTTAAGACAGGCGATCAGGGATGAAGCAGGTATCTCGTATCCTTTCCCTATCGTCGTGAGGGTGAAACGCAGCACCAATGGCTCCATGATGGTAACATTTCCTTTTTCGATGGAAAAGAGGGGCTCTTCTTTTGAGGAGTCAATGTTTACGTTGGATGGATTTCCTTCTCCCGGCGCCAGAGGGATGATGATCAGTTGATTTCTGTCTTTGATCAGACGGTGGGTACGTGAATAGAACACTTTGCCGCTTTCTTTGTCAATCGATCCCAGAAGATCACGGATGGCTGTCTCGTTGAAACCGTAAGGTGAAAGCATTTCCCAAGCCAAAGGTTCCAGAGGATTCATTTTGGCAAAAAGAGGCAGGTCAACGCGGAGCTCTTCTCCTTTTTGTTGCATAACTTTCAATGTATTCCTGTTGATTTCCTCTTTCCAGAAAGTTTCTATCTGGCGGATCTGACTGATGGTGGCTGTGATACCTTTTAAAAAATCAGGGTTGATGGAGTGTATGATGGGTAGTAACTCCAGCCGGATGCGGTTACGGAGGTATTTTATATCATTGTTCGAACGGTCTTTACGCCAGGAGATGGGGTTACGGTAAGCATAGTTTTCAATCTCCCTGCGGGAGGTAAAGAGCAGGGGACGTACGATCCGTTCTTTTTTCGGGAAGATACCGTGAAGTCCCTGGATACCGGTACCACGTATCAGGTTGATAAAAAAAGTTTCGGTTTGGTCATCCTGGTGATGGGCAGTGGCTACAAAGTCGAAATGGTGGATGGTTCGGATCTCTTCGAACCATCCATAGCGGAGTTTACGGGCAGCCATCTGCACCGAGATCCCTTCGCGCGAAGCGATGTTCCGGGTCTCAAAATGCCGGGAGTAAAAGGGAACCCCGTATTTTTCAGCGAGATCACACACGAATTGTTCGTCTTCGTCACTTTCATTATCTCTCAGACGAAAATTGCAATGAGCCATTCCGAACCGATATCCTGCCTTATGGAACAAGTCGGCCATGACGACCGAATCCACTCCTCCGCTCACGGCTAATAAAATACGTGAATCGGGAGCGAAAAGCTCCTGTTCGGCAATGAATTGTTTCATCAGATCAACCATTCTCATAGTGATGTTATTACAAAAATACGCAATCTTTTCGTAATTTTAAACCTATTCTTCATTTCATTACCTTTGACTTGTAATATGTTTTAGAAAGCAGCCCTATGGAGTTTCCTTTTTCTTTCTCCCAAAATTGGCAAGTAACATATATCACATGGATTCATTTAATTACGGCTTTAATCAGTCTGCAATTGGTATTCACTGTGTACAAAATGCAAACCATTCGGGGGCGTCTTCCTTTTCTTTGGATGATGGTACTGGCGGTCTTCTGGTCCTTGGTACTGACTTTTGAATCTGCAGCACCGACGATTGAACAAAAAATTTTCTGGTCGCGCCTGGAGTATATTTCCAACATGGGAATTCCGTTGATGTTCCTATGGTTCATTCAGTCTTATGATCTGGAAAAGTCCATCTCTGTCAGACGGTATAGCTGGGTGTTCTGGATTGTACCGGTCATTACCCTCTTGCTTGTCTTTACGAGCAATTTCCATACTTTGATCTGGACCGGTTTTTCGTGGAGCCCGATGGGGGGAAATGTGCTGATTTACCAGCATGGCCCTGTCTTTTATATCGCGATGATCTATTCGTTGCTCCTGGTACTTCTGGGGAACATTCTGCTTATCCGTTTTGTACAAAAGCGGCCACGGTACTTTAAATCGCGGATCTGGTTTGTCATTGCCGGTTCTGCAGTTCCCTTTCTGACCGGATTGATTTATACTGTGGGATCGGATCCTTTGGAGGGTTTGGATATCTCACCCATGGGGATTATGGTGGCCGGGTTCTTTTTCTTCTGGGGTATTGCCCGTGGACAGCTTTTTGATATTGTACCGGCTGGTCATCAATTCACCATTGAGAAGATGACCGATGGTGCCATTGTATTGGATCCACATAATTTTATCATGGATATCAACCCGGTAGCATTGGATACCTTGCTGATCCATGAGACCCTTACTGGTTGCCGTCTTGACATCGTATTGCCGGCCGTGTACAAGGTTTTAGAGGAGGGCCAATCCACCGAGGAATTTACCCGGGAGGTCTGGATGGATCCCCCGGTATCGCGATGGTTTGACATCATGTACTATCCTTTGAAAGGCCCCCGTGATAACCAACTGGGTGGATTAGTGATCCTTCATGACATCACACTCCGGAAAAAGGATGAGCTGGAGTTAAAAAAACTGGCGAAAGAGCTCACGGAACTGAATGCCATGAAGGACAAACTCTATTCGCTGATCGGGCATGATTTACGCAGCCCTTTCAACGCTATATTGGGATACGCTGAGCTCCTGGCCGAGTCGTATGATGAATATTCAGATAAGGAGCGCAGGCAGTTTGCCGTAAGCATCAGCGTCGCCTCAAAAAGCGCTTTCAATTTGCTTGAAAACCTGCTGGAGTGGTCACGGATCCAGATGGGAAGAACAGTTTATTCCCCGGAGGAACTGAACCTAAACCTGATGGTCAATGAAACCTTTCTGCTATTGAGGTTGAACGCCCAGGATAAAGGGATTCAATTGCGAAACCGGGTACTGCCCCGGGAAAAGATCTATGCAGATAAGAACATGGCCTCCGCAATTCTCCGGAACCTGATCTCCAACGGTATCAAGTATACATCTGCGGGTGGGCATGTCGATATAACTGCCATCACCCGTGAAAAGATGGTTGAAATCACGGTAACCGATACAGGAATCGGGATGAATCCGGAAAAAGTCAAAACACTTTTTCGGCTGGATGCCATTCAATCTACACAAGGTACGGCACGTGAAAAGGGCACCGGATTAGGGCTCCTGTTATGCAGGGAATTCATTGAAAAACATGGCGGTACGATCACAGTCTCCAGTGAAGAGGGGTTGGGCAGCCGCTTTGTGTTTACTTTACCTGTTATCAGGAGCTGAATTCAGATCTCCCAGGTGTCTCCTGAATTCAGCAGGTCATCCATGTTTCTGATCTTCGAGTTTTCCCGTGCGAATTTGATCTGCTCCCCGACCAGGTCATCGTAGGTAGGGTACATAGCAGAGCGGATCACTCCGAAAACCATGGGGAAGACCGGTGGTGCCAGTTTGGCTAACATCAGGTGGATGCCTGGATCCTGGTTGTATTGGTCGTGGATCAGGATGTCGTCGACCGTGATCCCGTTTTTACCGATTTCCGCTACCTCCAGATGAGTTTCGCGCAGGATGATCCCTTTTTCATGATTCTTTCCAAAAAGCATGGGTTCCCCGTTTTTGAGGACCAGCATGGTTTCATCTTTAACCTCTTTTCCGGTGATATCGCTGTGGGCTTTATCGGCAAAAATGATGCAGTTTTGCATGATCTCGATGATAGAGGTGCCATCATGGCGGGCAGCTTCAAACATCGCTTCGGTCATCAGGTTAATGTTGTTATCGGGCACCCTGGCAAAAAAGGTGCCCTGCGCGCCCATTACAAGTTCTCCGACGGTGAAGGGATGTTCGATGGTACCCTGAGGGGAGGTTTTGGTCACCTTGCCCATAGGGGTTGTCGGTGAATATTGTCCTTTGGTCAGACCATAGATTTGGTTGTTGAACAAGAGAATGTTGATATCAACATTGCGTCGGATGACGTGGATAAAATGGTTCCCGCCGATCGCCAGGGAGTCCCCGTCGCCGGTTGCCATCCACACGCTCAGGCGGGGATTGGCGATTTTTACGCCGGTTGAGATGGCAGCGGCACGCCCATGGATTCCATGGATCCCGTAGGTGTTTACGTAATAGGGGAAGCGGGAAGAGCAACCGATGCCGGAGATCATACAGAAATTCTCTTTACGGTAACCGATTTTCGGGAAAACCCGTTCCACGGCGGCAAGAATGGCATGGGCACCGCATCCGGGGCACCACTTGACCATCTGGTCACTTTCAAAATCAGTTTTTGTTAGTTGAACGTTCGAACGTTCAACGGTCATATTTAAAAAATCCATGTTATTTTTCCTCCAGAAGTTGATTGATTTTTTCCGTTAATTCATTGATCATGAATGGAAGTCCCTGAACTTTGTTGTACTGATAGATGTTGGGCATCGGGAACTTCATGCGGAGATAATTAACAAACTGTCCGCTGTTGAGTTCAGGGACCAGGATCTTTTTGAAGCCCCGGAGTACTTTCCCTGTGTTTTTAGGAAGGGGCATCAGGTGATGGAAATGGGCATGGCTTACCGGTTTTCCCTCCTGTTGCATCTTTTTCACGGCGGAATGGACTGCGCCATAGGTACCCCCCCAGCTGACCACCAGCAATTCTCCTTCAGGGGCACCGTCGATGGTTTGCTCGGGAATAAAATCGGCCACCTTTTCAACTTTTGCAGCACGGAAGTCCACCATTTTCTGATGGTTTAAGGGGTCGGTGGAGACAGTGCCGATGACATCCTCTTTTTCAAGACCGCCGATGCGGTGGCGTAATCCTTCTGTTCCGGGGATGGCCCATTCGCGGACCAGCGTTTCCGGATTTCTTTTATAGGGTTTGTAATTTGGATCATTGGGTTGAGCCATGGGAGGATTAATTGCAGGCATGTCGGCCATTTTCGGAATTCTGAAAAGGGTGGAACCGAAACCTAAATAACCGTCGGTAAGCAGGATGACGGGAGTCATGTGTTCCATCGCCAATTTGGCAGCTTCATAGGCATAGTAGAAGCAATTTTCTGCAGTGGAGGCAGCGATCACAATGACCGGACATTCGCCGTTACGTCCGAAAAGTGCCTGGTACAGATCGCTTTGCTCTGATTTGGTTGGTAAACCGGTGGAGGGGCCACCGCGTTGTACATCCACGATCACCAGGGGCAGTTCGGTCATCACAGCCAGTCCGATGGCTTCGCTCTTGAGCGACAGGCCGGGCCCGGAGGTGGTAGTACAAGCCAGTGAACCGGTGTAAGAAGCGCCGATGGCGGAGCAGATTCCGGCAATTTCATCTTCGGCCTGGAAAACTTTTGCTCCTAATGATTTATGTTTTGCAAGTTCTATAAGGATCTCGGTAGCGGGTGTGATGGGGTAGGATCCAAGGAAGAGTGGTCTTCCCGATTTTTCGGAAGCAGCTAACAAACCCCAGGCAGTTCCTACGTTGCCTGTGATGTTCCGGTACCTTCCCTTTTCCATTTTGGCCGGAGCAACCTGGATCACCGATTCAATGGCTTCTACCGTTTCGGCATAATTATAACCCGCCTGAAGCACAATTTTGTTGATCTCGATCAATTCAGGTTTTTTCTTGAACTTCTGTTCGAAATAATGAAAGGAAGGTTTTAAATCGCGGTTAAAAATGAAATAGAGGATCCCCAGGGCGAACATGTTCTTGCTCCGTTCCGCGGTTTTGTTGTCAATTCCCAAATCCTTCAGGCTCTCTTTGGTCAGCGTGGTGATGGGAGCTTTGATCATGTTGTAATCGGTAAGGGTACCGTCGCCCAACGGATCTTGCTTGTATCCTGCTTTTTCGATGGCTTTGTCGTCAAAAGCGTCGGTGTCGGTTAAGATCGTCGCCCCCTTTTTTGCCCATTTCAGGTTGGCTTTGAGGGATGCCGGATTCATGGCGACCAACACATCTACCTGGTCACCGGTAGTAAAAATTTTAGAACTTCCCATGTGTACCTGGAAGCCGGAAACTCCTGCTACCGTGTTTTGTGGCGCACGGATTTCGGCAGGAAAATCAGGAAAAGTAGCGAGGTCGTTACCAACCAGGGCAGCAACATCAGAGAACATGTTACCGCTAAGTTGCATTCCGTCGCCGGAATCACCTACAAATTTTACTACTACATCCTCCCGTTCAACAACAGCTCTTTTTTTCTTGGTCATGATAGCGTTTTTTAATACAGCAAAATTAAGATTTTTAGAGGTGACAATACCAAAAGAGAGATTTAAATCTACCTGACTATTGTAAAAACAAAAAAGGTGGTTCCCTTTGATAAAACCACCTTTTTCCAGACCAGGAATCGATTATTCCGGATGGATCGCTTCTACCGGGCAAACATCGGCACAGGCGCCGCATTCGGTGCAAACTTCAGGATCAATTTTATAAATATCACCTTCAGAAATTGCTTCAACGGGACATTCATCGATGCAGGTTCCGCAAGCAGTGCAATCATCAGAGATTTTGTAAGCCATGGCTTTGTAATATTTGGGTCCCAAAGGATTGGGACGTGGTTAATATTGAAATTAAAAGCAAAGATACTATTTTTCGGAAATCACAAGTTAATTTCCTTCCTGATTTAACATTGTTCTAAGCTCTATTTTTTCTCCATCGAAAACGGCATAAGTAAAATGGGTCAGCCAGTCACCTACAACCACCAATTTCGCCTTGTTGTTCAATTTTTCGATCAAGGGATAATGATAATGACCACACACCAGGTAGTCGAGATCAGGATGGTTTTCCACCATCTTTTGAGCATGGATTTTTAATCTTTGACGGATGAGCCTGAGGTTCCGGTCAGCAGATTTTTTCTCTTTTTCAATGGCAGCATAACGGCTCTTCCGAGACCAGAAAAGTGCCATGCAAATGCCCCAGTCCGGATGAAACCAGCGGAAAAGCCATTGATTAAAAGGGCAGGCAAAGACTTTCTTAATGAATTTGTAACCATGATCTCCTGGTCCGAGGCCATCTCCGTGGGCCAGGTAAAACTTTTTTCCCAGAAGGGTCATGAATTCAGGATCGCGGTATAGCCGGATGTTCAGTTCCGTTTGTAAATAATCGAAAGCCCACATGTCGTGATTCCCCCTGAAAAGATGAACCGGGATACCGGCATCGGTGATTTCCGCCAGTTTCCCGAAAAGCCTTGAATGGCCGCGCGGGATCACGGTTTTGTACTCAAACCAGAAATCGAATAGATCACCCATCAGGAAAATTTCTGCAGCATCCTGCCTGACCATCTCCAGCCAGCGAATGAACAATTTTTCCCTTTCCAGGCTTTGCGCTGCATCAGGGATCCCAAAGTGAAAATCAGATGTAAAATAAATCCGTTTCACCATCCGGAAAATTTTTGAAGCAAGTTACACATTTCAGTGAATCGGTCGTCTTATTTTGTTAAGGAACAGCAGCCATCCCTTTCACTCTTTCATGATGGTATCTGACATGCTTATTGGCAGGATAGCGCAGGTTCAGGGCCGAATCCAGCTTCTCAAACCACAGCTTGTCATCCGAGGGATTCAGCACGGTGTTCAAACCGAAAGCATAATTCAGGACGATCAGGGAAGCTAAGGAGGAGGTATGCTTTTGTACGAATTGAATCTCTTCCGCTCTTTGCTCTTCCCAGATGGCTTTAAAAACCGTATCCAATTTCCGGGTCCACTCATAAAAACCTGAACTGTCCTGCTTTTCCACCAGGATCAATTCAAGGGAATCTGCCTTTTTTTCACGAAGGCGCGTGGATCTGAAAAACCCATCCAGCCACATTGTTTCTTCGGGTCCGGCTACCCTGACATGATCAGGAAATTCCTCAAAACTTCCTGAAAGACAGACTGTGTCTCCCGGATGAAGCATTAATACCAAAACCTTACCCGATGGGGCATGAAGCATAAAGAAACCCGGTTCAGTCAAAGGGATCCTGAATTGAAAATCTCCGCTCACTCCGGGGACAATGGAATCGATTCGTCGAACCGACTTCGGTTCCAGTTCACTCAACAACAGTTGAGTGCTCTTGCTCATGGCCAGTTTACCCATTATCAACGCTTCCGATCGGGGAGCCCTGCTACATGCGGAGAACATAACAATGAGGACCAGGAATCCCTGATGCAGTAATTTCATTGGATCTGCAAGTTGTTTTATCACTGTTCTTATTTGAGGTTCAAAAGTAGTGATAACCGGCAATATTTTCCGGTTCCGGACGTTTGTTTTAACGACTTTCAAAACAAATTTTCCCGCTTATGGAATACTTCCGGCTCTTTTCTGATTTGAAAGGGAAATCAGCTTTTGAACAGGATTCTATTCCACTTGGTGAAGGGATCGTGCTTTACAATTGTAGTTTTCTTTCAGCCAACGCTTCGATTCTGCCAGGAGAGCCGTTCTATGAATGTCCCCTGGACGGGTTCACCTCAACCAACGAACAGGATTTTCGGAATCCGTTGGCAGTGAGTGATCATTTATTGGATATTCATGATTCTCAGGTTAAGGAAAACAAGCAATTCAGGTACCATATCCTCGCCCGGACAACAGATCGACCCATTACCCGGTTTGTGTTGATGTTCCACGGGTTCAACGAAAAAACCTGGGATAAATACCTGCCATGGGCGATGAAGATCGTGGAAGGAACGGGCAAAGCCGTGGTTTTATTCCCCTTTGCTTTTCACATGAACCGGGCGCCGCTGGAATGGTCGGATTCACGAAAGATGCAAAAAATCAGCGAAGAACGGCGCAGGACCTTCCCTCACCTGGTTTCATCAACTTTTTCCAATGTTGCGATCAGTTCAAGAATCCATATCCAACCCCAACGTTTTTTCTGGTCAGGTTTGCAATCTTATTATGATGTGATCCAACTGCTCGATCAGATCAAATCGGGTAATCACGCCCTCATTATCCCTGATGCAGAATTTGATCTTTTCACCTATTCCATCGGGGGGCTCCTGGCACAAATCCTGATGATGACCAACCACAAGGATTATTTTTCGAGTTCGAAGCTTTGTCTTTTCTGTGGCGGAGCGGTCTTTAACCGTCTTTCTCCGGTTTCTCGTTTCATCCTCGACAGCGAAGCCAATGTTGCACTTTATTCCTACATCATAGAACACCTTGAAAGCCATCTGAAAAATGATGTCCGCCTGCGTCATTACCTGGCAGGAGTACATCCTGAAGGGATCACGTTTTTTTCTATGCTCAATTACAACCTGATGCGCAAAGAAAGGGAGACGATTTTACAGAAGATCAGTCACCAGGTGTTGGCTATTCCGCTGGAACAGGATACCGTGGTGCCTTCTTATGAGGTGATCAATACTTTACAGGGTAGTCGCCGGCAAATCCCCATTCCGGTAGAGGTACTCGATTTCCCCTATCCGTACCATCATGAAAACCCTTTTCCCGCTGACCGTCGGATAGCCGGTGAAGTAACTGCCGCGTTCAATATGGTTTTTGAAAGGGTCAGCCGTTTTCTTGGGTAAAGAAGCCGGAAAAAGGTTTCTTTAACTTTTGTGAGCCCTGATCATGTGTCTTTTTCCGGGCGGACCTGCAAGCCGTTCAACCCTTAATCCTGCCTGGCGCAATGCCTGTTTAACAGTTCCTTTGGCGGAGTATGTCACCAGCACTGCGCCATCTTTCATGCTTCGCGCCAGTTTACTGAAGATATCGGGATGCCACAACTCCGGCTGTACTTCAGGTGAAAAAGCATCAAAATAGACAAGGTGATATTGCGCCGTCCCGGGTTCAAAAACTTCCAGTTTCTTATGGATCTTATGTAAAAAAAAGAAATCACTGATGGCTGAATCCCGGTCCCAGGGGGCTTCGTGGATCGTCCGAAATGTGTTGTTGCGGGAAACGGCTTCGCTCTCTGCAGGATAGGCGAGTTGTTGCCAGACTTTTTGCGGCAATGGAAACGCTTCAATGGCATCGTACTGCACCCGGATTTCTGACAGGGAAGCTTCCCGGAAGGTTAACAAGGCATTCAATCCCGTACCAAATCCTGCTTCGAGGACTTTCAACTCAAAAAGCTTTTCGGAATTCGACCCGGGCAGGGATGACACGGGAGCCGGCTGATTATTGTTGAGCGGGTTATGCAAATGATTGACGGCAAAACGGAACCCTGCTTCAATAAAAATATGGTGAGCCTCAGTGACGGCTCCGAAAACGCTATGGTATCCTTGGTGTAACTCCTCTGAAAAGAGGGTGGGAGAGCCATCTTCCGTCCGGATGACTTGAAATGGAGATGTCAATGAAAGTTTGGTTTCACCACAACCGCGGGTATTTGTTGGGATTGTATTCGTGCATCATTTCGTAGATGGTCTCGAATACATTTTCGGCGTTGGGTTTTGAAAAATAATCGCCGTCATTGGTGTAGGCAGGCCGGTGGTCGTTGGCTGCCAGTGTACGGGGAGGAGCGTCGAGGAGGTGATATCCATCCTGCTCTTCCAGGACCTTTTGCATCATGTAGGCAGTGGCCCCGCCGCTACCGTCTTCGTCGAAAAACAATATCTTGTTGGTTTTGGCCAATGATTTGACCACATCGTGATGGATATCAAACGGAAGCAGTGATTGCACGTCGATCAGTTCAACGGAGATACCGAAATCGGCCAACTGGGGAAGCGCTTCCTGTGCTATTTTCACGCAGGAGCCATAGGTGACAAGGGTGATGTCTGATCCTTCCTGAAGGGTCTCGGGGATCCCGATGGGAATCCGGTAATGGCCAATATTGGCCGGCATTTTTTCTTTCAGCCGGTAACCGTTGAGAGGTTCAATGATCAGGGCCGGATCGTCGGAGGCCATCATGGTGTTATAGAACCCTGCGGCCTGTGTCATGTCGCGCGGTACCAAAACATAAATACCACGGATGGAATTCAGTACCATGCTGAGAGCGGAACCACTGTGCCAGATGCCAACCAGCCGGTGTCCACGGGTACTGATGATCAGCGGGCATTTTTGTCCTCCGCGTGTACGGTAGTGGGTTGTGGCAAGGTCGTCACTCATCACCTGAAGTCCGTAAAGAAGATAATCGAAGTATTGTATTTCAGCGATCGGGCGCAATCCCCGTAAAGCCATTCCCAGTCCCTGCCCTACAATGGTCGCTTCACGGATACCGGTGTCGCTGATCCGTGTCTCCCCGTATTTCGCCTGCATCCCCTCCAGGGTTTGGTTCACTCCGCCGATCTTACCGACATCCTCACCAAAGATGAGCGCCAGGGGATTTTCATTGAACAAAATGTCATAATTGGCGTTGAGAACCTCCCGACCAGTTACCACCGGCGAATCTTCATTGTACACCGGGGGAATCCCTTCCACTTTCAGGGCGCTGTAACGCGATTGGCTGTACAGGTGTGAGCTGTAACGCTCTGCGTTGAGTTTTTTCTGTTCATCCAGCCAGTTTTCCAAGTCGGCTTTCATGGGCTTTTTCATGCTGCAGCTCAGGCAGACATCACGCAGGATCTTTTTAGCAGCCGAAATGACATCCCTCCGTATGGGTTCGCCAATAGCTGAAAGGTCGGCCACGATTTTATCGATCCGGTACTGTTTTTTGCAAGGGCAATGGGTCGTTTGTACCAGTTCGATGAGGGTCTTACGTTCGGCCTTGATGGGTTCCAGGAAATCTTTCCAGGCCTTGTCGCGTGCTGCTTTGGCTTTTTTTACTGCCTCGTTCTCGATGGCTTTCAACGCTTCTTCATCCGCCAGCTTTTCACTGAGGATCCATGAGCGCATCCGGGAGATACAATCATGCTCTTTTTCCCAGGCCAGCCTTTCAGGAGATTTATACCGTTCATGAGAACCAGAAGTGGAGTGTCCCTGCGGTTGTGTCAGTTCCCTGATGTGGAAAACCACCGGTACCTGCTCCTTACGACAGAGGGCTATGCCTTGTTCGTATATATCGTACAAAGCCGGGTAATCCCAACCGTTGCAAGTGAACAAACGGATGCCGGGTTTGTTTTCATCGCCGACGAATCCCTTTAGCAACTCGGAAATGTCTTCTTTGGTTGTCTGGTATTTTTTTGGTACGGAGATCCCGTACCCGTCATCCCAGATTGAAATGGCCATTGGAACCTGGAGTACTCCTGCCGCGTTGATGGATTCGAAAAAGTGACCTTCGGAGGTGGAGGCATCTCCGATCATTCCGAAGGCCACTTCATTTCCAAGAACAGAAAATTTCCGGGCCGCTTCTTCCATGGCAGGACTGTTCCTGAAAACCTTGGAAGCCAGTGCCAATCCCAGAAGCCTCGGCATTTGCCCGGCAGTGGGTGAGATGTCACCCGATGAATTTTTCTGTTTCGTCAGATCTTTCCATTCCCCATTTTCATCCAGACTGCGGGTAGCATAATGACAATTCATAAGGCGTCCACCGTTATCGGGATTTCTTTCAAGGTCGGTATCGCCATATAACTGGGCAAAAAAGTGGGCAGGTGAGGAGAGCCCTGCAGCCATCATAAAAGTCTGGTCACGGTAATAACCCGATCGCCAGTCGCCATCTTGGAAAAATTTGGCTTTGATGATCTGCGGAACCTCTTTCCCATCGCCAAAGAGACCAAAATTGGCTTTTCCGCCCAACACTTCCCTGCGGCCCATTAAACTGACCTGACGACTCTCACAAGCCAGGGCATAGTCAGCCAGGACTTCTGCTTTGTCAAATTTTCGCGTACTCATAAAATGTCTGATTGAAGGAAGGGAATCATTCCTTTTTAATAATTTTCGTTCAGCAGCTCGAAATAGGCAGTAGGATGCTGGCAGGCCGGGCAATTCTGCAGCGCCTTGGTTCCGTAATGGATATAGCCACATTTACGGCAGATCCAGTAAACCTTTTCCTCTTTTTCGAAAATGTGGTTTTTTTCCATGTTAGTCAGCAACTTCAGGTACCTTTTTTCGTGATGCGCTTCCACTGTAGAGATCATTTTAAAGGCGGTGGCTACCTTGGCGAAGCCCTCTTCAGTGGCTACCTTGGCAAATTCAGGATAAAGCATTTCCCATTCTTCGTGTTCGCCCTCGGCCGCAGCTTTGAGGTTCTGGGCCGTGGTGCCAATCATACCGGCAGGGTAAGTGGCGGTGATTTCAACCGGGCCTCCCTCCAGGAAACTGAAGAAAATCTTGGCGTGCTGTTCCTCATTGAGCGCCGTCTCAGCAAAAAAAGCGGCAATCTGCTCAAAACCCTCTTTCTGCGCCTGTTTGGCAAAAAAAGTGTAGCGGTTCTTCGCCTGCGATTCACCGGCAAATGCCTTCAGCAGGTTTTTTTCTGTTTTGGTTCCTTTTATACTTTTTTCCATAAGATTAAAATTTTGATCAAAGATAGACAAAAAAACAAATTATGCTTAATTATAAACAATCTAAATTAATTTAAATTGTCTGAATTGAGAATTCTATTTTTGCAGTAAAGTCAAAACCTACAGGCTTCAGCAGATTGTCTGGTCTGACAGGGCCGATCACCTGGCGTTGGATAAATTCAACAGGCGTTATAGTTTGACCAGTTTCGTTTTTTGCTGCTGTTGCTTACTGATCAGTGTGATAAGGTAGATTCCCTGAGGGAGTTTGGAAATATCTATACCGGCATGATGTCCGGTCCATTGCTCCTTGTGAATGGTTTTTCCGGAAATATCTGAGATCATCACTACCGATCCGGGTTCAGGAGGTTTTGAAAAGTAAACAATATCCCTGGCCGGGTTGGGGTAGAGGTTGTCGGCATTCAGTATTTTTTGCGGAATACCGGTTGGAAAACCGGGAATGATATCAGTGATCACTCCTTCAATCACCGTCAGACCATAAGGAATTTCATCCGGCAGGAGGTACCAGCCGTTGTAACCCCCTCCCCATCCAAAATTGAGATGAAAATAGTCATCGGTATTGTATCCGTCGATGACGACGTTGTGACCCATTGTCCAACCCGGATCAACGACTGCCAAATGAACCGGGAGGGTGTCTTTGATGTTTTCGGCGATATGAGTATAGAGCTCAGGATCGTTGTCTGTCATTAACTGCGCCTGGGTGAAATTGAATTTTTGATAAGCATCAAAGGCCTGATCGACTCCGAATGTACCCGAACCGGAGGATGTGTATACCTGCCGGGCAGCTACACCACAAGCAAAAACCAGTGCCCCTTTGTCGGTTTTAGTCAGGGGTAGGCCATTTTTGTAATGGGATTGCAGGGAGTCGAGGTGCTCGTTGAGCGCGGGGAATGACGGGAAATCGAGCAGTTGATAGTCGTCGTCGATCCAGTAGTTGCGACCGGCATATTGGTGATGGTAGTCGTCAGCGTCAGTGAAGCATACCCCATTGGTGGATAGATGAAAGTTAACAATCATGGCCATGGCAACCGACGGGCATCCTGCAATGCTCCGCCCACCGTCAACAGGATCAAGCGGGCAGAGAGAATTATAAGGCTGGTCTTGGGTCCAGTTGGTTTCCAACCATCCTTCCGTAGTGGTTGTTCCCGGTTCGGGCCACTGTTGAAACAGGGGATCCCGAAGTTCACCCCTCAACAGCCGTTCACGCTGGAGTGCACGGCGGGACAAAATTTCCGGGGGAATATTTTTCTTGCATAGCGAACGGGCATTCAAGTCGGCGGTCACGAACCGGATCCATTCATCCTGGTGTTCAGTACTGCTTTCTTTCCCGCATGCAATCACGGGTGGGAGCCCTTTATCTGTCGGAATCACGGCAAACCCCTTGGGAAAGAAGGTGATGTAATAAAACAAGGGATTTCCGTCTTCTCCTGGAAACGATTGACAGGTGACAATGGCAGGATTCTCTGCTCCGGTTTTCACCAGTTGTGCGGTGGCCAAGGCCTTCGCTTCTGTTTGACTGACAGGCTGTGCCGATATTTCGGGAAACTTTGTATAAAGAAAAACGAGGGTAATAATGAAAAATGCGCGATACTTTTTCATAAAAGAGAAATTAAAGGAATTTTCGAAGTGGGAAAATAATTGCGAATTGGGAAGCATGTGAGAACGGTTGAACGATTATTCCGGTTAATCCCTGGTGCTGAACAAGATGGCCGCAATCACCCCGGGAATCCAGCCGCACAGTGTCAGCAAAAAAACCAGGAGAATGGCTCCACATCCACGATCGAGCACCGCGAGCGGAGGGAAAATGATACAAAGAATAGCCCTCAGACAACCCATGTCACAAAGATAAATATTTCCCTGGATTTCCGGTTGGGAATTTCATTAACTTTAGGGTCTTAAGGTCATCCTTCAGTAGCGATGGAAACACTTAACCCTTCTGTCTGATACACAATGCCCTTTTCAATAAAGAATAAAAATATTAACGCATGAAACGTTTCCGGAAAATTTTTGCAAGCCTGGCAGCAGCGTTCATCCTGTTCCTGATCTTCCTGGTACTCTTTCCTTTTCTTTTTGAAGATCAGGTGGGAGAGGCAGTGAAAAAATTTGCCAATAAAAATTTGAAGAGCGAGCTCAATTTCTCCGACATGGATTTATCGTTCTTCAATCATTTTCCCAGGCTGACCCTTGCTTTGAAGGATTTTTCATTGAAGGGTTCGGCCCCCTTTGAAAAGGATACCCTTGTGAGCGCTCGCGAGATCTCGCTGGGCATTGATGTAATGAGCCTTTTCGGACCGACCATCAGGATCAACAGGGTTTTTCTGGACCAGGCAAAGGTTACCTTGCAATACAATGAAAGCGGGAAAAGAAATTTTGATGTCTATGCCACATCTGATACGGCAACTGCAGAAAAGACCGATACTGCTTCTTCCTCCGGGGCAGTGATCAGCATTGAAGATATCATCTTCTCAAACTGCAGTTTTCATTATGATGATCCTTCCATCCCCATGAGTCTTTCGGTGAAAGGATTTAATTACAAAGGGAAGAGCATGCTGACCAACAACATCCTTTTATTGACTTCGGATATAAAAGCCGACTCAGTGGATGTCGTGTTTGATAACCATTACCTTGTTCATTCAAAGCCCCTTGAAGCGAAGTTGACCACCCGGATCAACACCACGGATTTAACACTGCATCTCGAAAAGAACGATTTGAAAATCAAAGATATGCCTGTCAATTTCAACGGACGGTTCACTTTTTTGAAAGATGGTTACTCGCTCCGGTTACGCCTTCTTTCCATATATAACAACGAGGTTTTCAGTGCCTCTGTCCGGATCAACAGTACAGACCAACTCTACCTTTTTGCCAGGGTCAACACTGTGTTGGATCTTGCCAAATGGAGTACTGCTCTGGGTATCGACCAGGTGGCGGTGAAGGGAATGTTCAATTTCAACCTCGAGGCCGAGGGGATCTATGAAGCTGCTGAGAAAAGCAACGATCCAAAAGCCCCGCTGTTTAAAAGCATTCCTAAGTTTACCGTCAGTTCCAGATTGACCGGTGGTTATCTTAAATACCGGGATCTGCCACAGGCACTTAAAAACATCTCTTTCGATCTGAACGCAAAGGGGCCTGACCATGACTACCGGCATATTGCCGTCAGTCTGGACAAACTGAAGGCCACTTTCCTTGGAAACAAAATCAACGGTGCCTTGAAAGTACAAGGGTTAGAAGATCTCCCCATTGAAGCCACACTGAAGGGCAGTTGCAACCTGGCTGAGCTCAGGCAGGTGATCCCTATGGACAGCCTGAACTTGTCGGGGATGCTTGATATCGACGTTAACATCAAGGGCAATTATGCCCCGGATAAAAAACGTTTTCCGCTTTCAAATGTCGCACTAAAGCTCCATGACGGGAAAATTCAGACCCGTTATTATCCTCATCCGATCGAAAAGATCAACATGGATGCTACCATTACCAACAGTACAGGAATTCTGAACGACACCAGAATCAGTATATCTCCCCTCTCTCTGCTTTTCGAGGATCATCCTTTTGAAATACAAGGGGAAATCAAAAACCCTGACAATGTCCACTATGCCATGAAAATTGCCGGAGTACTTGATCTGGCAAAAATATATAAGGTTTTTGCCCAAAAAGGCATGGACCTCGATGGTTATCTGGAGGCGGATCTTTCGCTGCGCGGGGTACAAAGCGATGCCATGACCGGCCACTATGAGCGCCTGCACAACAAGGGACGGCTGATTCTACGAAACATCGGGTTGAAATCAACGTACCTGCCCAAGCAGGCGGTGGTGCGCGAAGGGGTATTCAGGTTTGATAACGACAACATTTGGTTTGAACGATTCATGGCCGAATATGGTAAATCGGATGTTCGTTTGGACGGCCACCTGAGCAATGTGGTAAACTATGTTTTTGCTGATAACCAAATGTTGAAGGGGAGTTTCCGGTTTCAATCCGATTTTCTGGTCGTTGATGAACTGATAGGTTCTACCACGCCGGTGGAGAATCAAACCTTAACCAGTAGTTCTGGTTCTGCAATGGAGCAGAAAGCAACCTCTTCGGCTGAGGTTTCCGATGGGGTGATCTTGATTCCTCCCGATCTTGAAATGGGTTTACAGGCCAGCCTGAAAAGGATTCTTTTCAAGGGTTTGACTATTCATGATCTGAGCGCGGTTGCCGAGATCAGGGATGGGATGGTTTTGCTCAAAGGAATGCAAATGGAACTTGCCGGAACGCAGGTGGCCATGGATGCTTCCTATGGCAGCATCAACCCTTCACGGGCTTTTTTCGATTTTCATGTATCGGCAAGGGATTTTGATGTGAAAAGAGCTTATAATGAAGTGGCCCTTTTCAGGGAAATGGTTTCTGCAGCAGAACATGCTGAAGGGATCATCTCTTTGGATTACAGTCTGAAAGGCCGAATTGGAAAGGGGATGTCGCCGATTTTTCCCTCTTTGGAAGGGGGTGGGACCCTCTCGTTGAAGAAGGTCAAGGTAATGGGCTTGAAGATGTTTAATGTGATCAGTAAAGGAACTGAGAAGGAGAAGCTGAATAACCCCGACCTCTCGAAAGTAGAATTGAAGACGACCATAAAAAACAACGTGATCACGCTGGAACAGACAAAAGTCAAAGTTTCAGGTTTCAGGTTAAAGTTTTCGGGAACCACCAATTTTGATGGTCAGTTGAGTATGAAAATCAGGGTTGGTCTTCCGCCATTGGGAATTTTCGGGATACCTCTCCGGTTACTTGGGACTACTGAAAATCCGAAAATCAAGTATGGCAGGGGGAGCAATGATGAGCAGGCTGAAGAGACAGAATATTTTGATGAGATGCCGGCTGATTTGAAGGCGAAACTCAAAAATGCCAAGGAAGAGGATTTGAAAGATGAGGGAACGGAAGAGCATTGAATAACCCAAGGCAGTTCTTGTTTTGCCCCCATACAATTCAGGAAAGAAGACAAGGTGTGATCGATGACTTAATCGATCGGATTAATTCAGTACCTGGACCGGTTTCAGCAATTTTTTACCGATTTCCACTGCTTTTTCGTTTTCGGGGATCAGTTTATGGTGCCGTGCCGGGAGGGATTTTTCGAGTCCTTTGTGGAGAAATTCCGGACCGACCAGGGGTTTGAGTTTGAGAAAACCTCCCAGAACGATCATGTTGAAGACTTTTGAAAGGCCCAATTTTCCGGCCTCGTCGGCTGCTTCGATGGAATAGATATTGATGTCTTTTCTTTCAGGGAAGCGGGTGAGGCCATTGGGGTCGTAGATCAGCAATCCACCGGGTTTAACGCTCTTCTCGAATTTATCCATCGATTGTTGATTAAGAATGATGGCAGTGTCGAAGGCATTGAGGATGGGCGAACTGATTCGTTCGTCGCTGATGATGACGGTGACATTGGCGGTGCCACCGCGCATTTCCGGGCCATAGGATGGCATCCAGCTGACTTCTTTATTTTGCATGACCCCTGAATAGGCAAGGATCTTACCCATGGACAGGACGCCCTGTCCGCCAAAACCTGCTATGATGATCTCTTCTGTCATTGCTTCAATTATTTAGTTGTCACCAGTTTACCATCCACTTTGATATCACCCAGGGGGTAGAAGGGGAACATGTTGTCTTCCATCCATTGGTTAGCCTGGACGGGTGTCATTTTCCATCCGGAGTTGCAATTGGAGACGACTTCGATGAAACCGACTCCTTTTTTCTCTTTTTGGATCTCGAACGCTTTGCGGATTGCTTTTTTAGTTTTCCTCGCGTTGACGGGGGTGTGGACGCTTTGGCGGGTAACATAATAAACCCCGGGGAGTTGTGCAACGAGTTCGGTCATTTTAAGCGGGTTGCCCATTGTTTCGACATCTCTTCCGTAGGGAGAGGTGGAGGAGCGCATTCCGGGGAGCGTTGTGGGGGCCATCTGGCCGCCGGTCATCCCGTAGATACCGTTGTTGATAAAGATGATGGTAATGTTTTCGCCGCGGTTGCAGGCGTGGATGGTTTCGGCGGTGCCGATGGCGGCCAGGTCGCCGTCGCCCTGGTAGGTAAAGACGAAGCGTTCGGGCCAGAGGCGTTTGATGGCTGTGGCGAGAGCGGGGGCCCTGCCATGGGCGGCGCCCAGCATATCAATGTCTAAAAAGTCGTAAGCCAGGACGGAGCAGCCAACGGGGGATACTCCGATGGTATTGCTCTGAATGTCCATTTCTTCTAAGACTTCCATCAGCATACGGTGAACAGTGCCATGGCCGCATCCCGGGCAATAGCTCAGCGGGCGGTCAACCATCAGGTCGGTTTTCCTGTAAACAATGTTTTCAGGTTTTCTTATTTCGGGTTTTGCAAAGGGTTCTTCCATATCAGCCTCCGATAATTTTTTGTTCAAGCGCTCTGACTACTTCATCCGGTGAGGGGATGATTCCGCCGAAGCGTCCGAAATGTTCAATGTTAACTTGGCAGCCAACCGACAGCCTCACATCTTCGATCATTTGTCCGGCGTTCATTTCGACCACCAGGACTCCTTTGACACGGTTTCCGACGGCAGCGATTTGTTTGACCGGGAAAGGGAAGAGGGTGATGGGACGAAAGAGGCCTACTTTGATTCCTTTGGCACGGGCCAGATCGGTTGCTTTTTGGCAGATCCGGGCTGAGAGCCCGAAAGCTACGAAGAGGTATTCTGCATCATCACATTGGATCTCTTCATAGCGCACCTCGTTCTCTTCGATGGTTTTGTATTTTTCCTGAAGTTTCAGGTTCACTTTTTCCTGACCGGCAGGATCCAGGTCGAGGGAGGTGATGATGATATGGTTCCGGTCTTTTGGTCGTCCGGTGGCCGCCCAGGGGCATCGTGCAATCACTTCGGCATCGGTCCTGCGAGGTATGGGATCGAACAGTTCTACTTTTTCCATCATTTGTCCAACGGCGCCATCCGATAACATCATGACCGGGGTGCGGTATTTGAAAGCAAGGTCGAAGCCCAGCCTGACGTGGTCACACATCTCCTGCACTGAAGCGGGAGCCAGGACGATCAATTTGTAGTCGCCATGGCCGCCCCCTTTGACTGCCTGGAAGTAATCGGCCTGGGAGGGTTGTATTGTACCAAGCCCCGGTCCGCCCCTGACCACGTTGACGATCAGTGCGGGGAGCTCTGCCCCGGCCATATAACTGATCCCTTCCTGCATCAGGCTGATGCCCGGGCTGGAAGAGGAAGTCATGACCATTTTCCCGGTACCGGCTCCTCCGTATAGCATGTTGATGGAGGCTACTTCACTTTCAGCCTGAAGTACCACCATTCCGGTTCTTTCATATGGTTTTTCAGCCATCAGGTATTCCATCACCTCTGACTGGGGTGTGATCGGATATCCGAAATACCCATCACAGCCGGCACGAATTGCAGCTTCGGCGACGGCTTCGTTGCCCTTCATTAATCTGAGTTCACCCATGGTGTATAGTTTTTTCGATTGTTATTCGGCAGTGATTTTAGCCCGGTAAACAGTGATCACCCCATCGGGACAAACCACTGCACAGTTGGTGCACCCGGTACATTCAGCGTTGACTTTAGTGGCAAAATGATAACCTTTGCTGTTGACTTCCTTCGCCATCGCAATTACAGAAAAGGGACACGCAGCTACGCAAACCTCACATCCTTTGCAGCGTTCCGTATTGATCACGATATCGCCTGTAATTTTAGCCATAGTTATAGTAATTATTTGGTGTTTAAAGAACCACGAAGGTACAGAAATTTCTTTGATCCGGCGGGTATCGGATGCAAAGAAAAAAACGGGGAAACAGAAATTTAGAACCGTTTTAATTATCGGTTTCCGACAGGATATCCTCGTTTTTCACGATGCCCGCAGCCTGGCGGTTGTTGATCCGGCGAAAATAATCTTCTGTAAAAAGCGGATTGATTTTTCGGTAAAATCCGATCAGGATCATCGCTTTTTTGTGAATCCTCGGATGGTTATCAACGATGGTCCAGAATTCGTCGTTTCCGGTAAAGAGATATTGAGAAAAAACGTTAAGGTCCTCTTCAGGTGAAGCTTTGGAATAACGCGAAAGGAACCCCTGATTGAAACAGGCAGGATCCAGTTTTACGGAAGCCTGACCGTTCTGAATGGCATTGACGCCCCCGTTCCCATATTTGAACCCCGGAGCATTGACAGCTTCCCATTCACGTAGATTGAAAAAACCGGGATGCGTGCGTTTGAGGATACTTGAAAATTCATGGTGGAAGATGCCTTCAATGTGGCTGTCGGTAAAGTAAGGATTGTCTTCTTCATCGCACAGATAGACTGTTTTGCCGGAATGGGTTCCGCCGAATGCGACACCATAAAACCGCATTGAACGAAGGGCATAGACTCTTTCAAGGTTTTCACTGATCACGCGATCGGGATATTTCTCGAAAGCTTTACCCAGGATTCTGATCATCCGCAACCGCTCAAACCGTGATAACGGTTCCACTTCTGCACGGATCTGTCCCCCGTACCAATGCCCGGGGAAAATAGGCTCCTGAACCGAAAAAAAGATCTCTGTCCGGGTTCGTTCATCCACGTAAAAATCCAGGGGAGCAATCCCTCCCATGAAAATCGTACAAACACAAAAAGCCAGCAGGTAATGCCTGATCCGAAGAAAAAACACTTTCACATATACAAAGAACCGGAACAATCAGATGCCTGAACAGTTTTTCCGCGGTTTTTTGTTAACCCGAAAATGTTGATGAAAACACTTGATAAATAATTAAAATACAGGTATTTGAGAAATTTTCCAAGAATATTTTCCATGGGAACTTTTAATCCAAGAAACCAGGCTGTTAATAACTCGATAAGTAGCTGTAAATCAATTGATAAAAACTGGTTGGTGAAAAGGATGGTTCACTTTTGATGGTTTTGATGGAATGCCCGTAAACGCGCTTCCAGATCGGGAAACTGTTTTCGTTGCACCAGTGAAACGCATGCACGGATTCCTTCTTCCCGTTCACTCCCCGTGATGTTGAGTGCCACGGCAGAGATGCCGTAATAAAGCATCTCTTCAAGCAACTCCTCTCCCGTGAAACCAGGATATGCAAAAGTGAAATAAAAGCCGTCGGCAATGGGATCATCCTCATCTTTATCATATACAATATGGAAGCCATTGTCGAGAAACATCTTTTTCATGATCCGTGCTTTATCACCGTATTCACGGATCGATTCAACGAAATTGAAAGTGCCGTCATTTGCTGCTTTCAGCAAGGCTGCCAGGGCGTACTGCGTCGAATGGGCAGTACCGGCGCTCAATGCATAGACCGTCCCATAAATCAGCGCACGTCCCACAATATCAGTGGAATAATAGCGAAGCAGATCCGAAGACCGGGTATTGAACAATTTGTTAGAGACCACCATCAACCCGATCCGCTGACCGGCATAACTGAAAATTTTTGAACCGGATATCAGGATGACATAATTGTCAGTGTACTTTGCCACGGTAGGCTGGTAGGGAGGCTGACCCGGCTTCGAATAGTCTTTCCTGAAATCCATGGCGAAATAAGCCAGATCCTCGAGGACAATGACATTGTATCGTGTTGCTAATTCTCCGATGATGGCCAATTCCCTGGGGGTAAAACAGATCCAGGAAGGATTGTTGGGATTTGAATACAGCACTGAATGGATGTTCCCTTTAGAGAAATAGGATTCGAGTTTGTCCTTTAATTTATCTCCCCGGTAATCATAAACGTCGAAGGTTTCAAATTTTTGTCCTAATACCCGGTGTTGCTGGTGGTGAACCGGAAAACCAGGATCGATGAACAGGGTGGTATCTTTTTCCTTGTGGATTTTCGAGAAGGTCAGAAATGCTGCAAAACCTCCCTGCATGCTGCCCACGGTTGGAACAATGTTGGCTTCATCGACATCGATATCCAGGAAGAGTTTGACGAAGCGGGAAGCCTCCTTTTTAAGGACGGGAGTTCCTTCAATATCGGGATAGATAGCTGCGACTCCTTTTTGGAGGGCTTCTATTTCAGCCTGGATGCCTACTGCAGCCGGAGCCAGTCCGGGAACTCCCATCTCCATCCTGACAAATTGTTCACCTGTTTCGGTTTCTATTCCGTTGATCAGTCGTTTGATTTCACGGATGGTAGCTTTACCGACATTTTTAATTTTGCTTTCCCGGATGTGTCGTTGAACAACTTCGTAACTAATTGGTGTGGTTTTCATGGCAGAAGGGTCTTGACAGGGTGAGTCGAAATGATAACAGCCACAAATTTCAAAAGATTTTTCAACAATTCAAAAGGTTTCACCGGAAGCCGGAGAAAATCTTTGGAATGACCAGGTTATCAATTCAATATCGATTGAAACAGGGATGAAAACGAAAACTTTGGTCAAAAAGGCGTATCACTTCCCAGGTAGCATTTTATTCCTTCATTTTCAAACAGATGACAAACTTCTTTCAACTTATTAACGGGGGGTGGTGAAAAATTTTCGGTGAAATATTTTTTTCCCAGCAGCTTGTATTTTTCCCTGCCCAGGTGGTGTGCCGGGAGAACGTTTATTTCATGTTTCCCTGTGGCAGAAATGAATCGGATCAGGGAAAGGATTTGTGTCTCGTGGTCATTGTATCCCGGAATAAGTGGCAACCTGAAAATCAATCTCCCGGGAAATTCAAGAGCCAACCGTCGGGCATTCTTGAGGATAAGGCTGTTGGAAGTGCCGGTCATGGCAAGGTGTTCAGCGGGATTCATGCCTTTGAGATCAAAGAAGAGCCAATCCAGGAAGGGGAGTGATCGGGCGATGGCGGCGTAGGGCACATTTCCGCATGTTTCGGCGGCAGTATGGATATAGGCCTGGTAGCAACGCCGGAGGAATTCGCTGACAAAGAGGGGTTGAAGGAAAGGTTCACCCCCGGTAAGGGTGATTCCCCCTCCCGGTCCCCAGTATTGCCGGTCGCGGCAGATTCTTTCGTAAAGGGCATCGGAAGAAAGGGTGTAACCCGCTTTTCGGATGGCGCCAGTGCAACATGCCGTAGTGCAGGCAAAAGTGGGACAGGTGGTACAGGCAGCGCGGTCGATCAACAGTTCAGGGGAAGCAGGAGCTTCCCGGGAGGTGGGTCGGCTTATCGTGATGGCTTTTGAGGGGCAGGCTTCCGTACATAGCCCGTCAAAGGTACATTGCGCTGGTTGATGAAGTAGTTCGGGGAGGGGTGAGATGCCTTCGGGATTGGAACACCAGGCACAATGAAGGGAACAACCTTTCAGGAAGATGAGTGTCCGGCAACCTGGTCCGTCGTGAACGGAAAAGCCTTGAATATCGAAGAGGATCCCGTTCGTCAGGGCTGTTTCTCCCATGTGAAGTCAGCACATTTTGCAGCTACCAGGTCGGGATAGCACAGGGTGTTCCCCATGCAAAGTCCCAGGTAATCCCGCTCGGGGGTAAAATGTTCGCAAAATTTGCATTTGGGGATTTTTTCTGATTTCTCGCAGAAGGCATCATCGGGGGTGAGTTTTGCCCTGGTGATCTTGCAGATCCCAGTAAAAACATCGACCGGGAGATAATACCTGCAATCTTTACAAAGGTAAGGCATGGGGTTGGGTATTAATGGTTCAGAGCGCTTCATATTCTGTTCGTGCGATCACTTCATCCTGGATTTGTTTACCCAGTTCTACCCAATACTGAGTGAAGCCGGCCACCCTGACAAGGAGGCTCCGGTATTTTTCAGGTTCTGATTGTGCCTGACGAAGCATGCGGGAATCTACGATATTGAATTGCACATGGAATCCTCCTTTACGGAGGTAGGCCCTGATCAGTTCCAAAAACTTCCGGGAACCTTCCCGGCCTTTCACTACGGAAGGGTGGATTTTCAGGTTCAATTGGGAATTTTGAGACAGGGAGTGGTTCCAGCAGGTAGCCGAATTAAAGAGTGCATAAGGACCGTTGCGGTCGGTGCCCGGGTAAGCTGAAACGGAACCGTCGGAAAAGGTGGTACCGGAAAGCCGGCCGTCGGCTCCGGCCAGGGTCACCGCTCCCATCGGACCATGGGTAGACACCGAGATCTGGCAGGCGTACATCGGCTGGTCATAGAGTGATCGGTAATTGTGTGCCATGGAACAAAACCACTCTTCCCATGCTTTCATGATGCTGTCGACAAATGGATTGTCGTTGCCGAATTTCGGGGCATCAAGGCTGGCTTTGTGGATTTTTTTCCAGTGATCATAATCAGGGGTCGGGACCTGATCGACCAGGGAATAGGAACCGGATTCCAGTGCGTTTTTATAGCCGAAGTTGGCCAGCAGGGCATTCCGGTAATCATCAAGGGAGAAGATGTGTTCGGTAAAAATGTTTTTCTTCAGGGCAGCTAATGAATTGATCAGGTTGGCGGTTCCGCAGGTTTCGATGTTGAAGGTGGTGTTGTAACGGCTCCCCATTTGACCGATATCTTTCCCTGTGGCAAGGCAATCGGGTTTGAGCAGGGAGTTGACCAGCGAAGGAGAGATTTTTCGCCAGGCATCATGTTGGATGTTGTTGGTGAGGGTAAGGAGGTGGCAGGCACGGCTGAAATAATCTTTGAAAGCATTCCAGATCTCTTCATAATTTTCCATCCGGTATCCATGAGAGGGGAAGATGCGTTCTCCCGTTCTCATGTCCATGCCGTCGAAAAGCGCCACTTCAAGCAGTTTGGGCAGTGATAAAAAATGCACCCCGACGCTGGTGGCCGGGGCCGAACCTCCTGGTATCCAATGGATTTCCCCATCCAATTCGAGCGGCATCCAGCTTCCGGGAGAGGTTTCGAGGCACCCACCAATCGACCAGGCTCTTGCTTCTTCAACGTCCAACCCTTCATGGCCGTAATTGGATTGGAGAAACTCCATGGCAACCCTGTTGTTGACCCAGGCAGGGTAGCCGGTACCAATCTTGGTACATTCGACGCCTTTGAGCAGGAACTCTTCGGGCAATTTTTCATCATAGAGAACGGAAAGGGTCGGTTGGGGTGTATCGCAGGTAATGCCAGCCTGCAGGATCAAGAGTTCCAGCTCATTGGTTGCGGATGTGCCATCTTTCTGCAGACCGCCCAGGCAAAGATTGTTGAACGTATTCCCTGAGAGGACGCCGCCCACCACTCCCATAGAGGCAAAACAGTCGATCTCGGTAAATTTAACCCGCATGATCTCCAGCAGTTCCAGGGTTTTTTCGCGGTCGATCACCCCGTTCTTCATATCCCTTTGCCAAAATGGGTAGAGGATTTGACCCACCCGGCCTGGCGACAGCCCTGAAATAGCATCTTCATTCAATACGGCGACGTGAAAAATCCAGTTCAATTGGAGTGCATCATGGAAGGAGCGGGGAGAGTTTTCGGAGAGCCATTCCAATCTCCCGGCCATTTCGAGGAGTTCTGTTCTCTCTTTTTCTTCGACTGCTAAAGAGGCCATCAGGTGTGCTTCTCCGGCATAATTCCTGATCCATTTTTGTATTCCTTCCAGGACGATGATCACCGCTTTGAAAAAATAGAGACGGTCCATTGAAGGGTATCCGGCAGCTTCTGTAAGGCTTTCTTCGCAATTGCGGATGATCCCGCTGATTCCGAATTGGAGTGGGTAATAGTAATTGATCACCTCTCTTCCCTGGGGCAGCGTGTAACCGGAATCGAACATGCAGATCACCGATCGCATGAGGGCTTCCTTTTCTTTGTAGCCCGGAACCATCTGTTCATATTTGTGTCCGATGTCATCCACGGAACGGTCTTTCCATTTTTTTGCCACCTCCAGCATGGCTGGCATCTCTTCAACCCTTAATCCGAATTTTCCGGCAATCGAGATAACATTACCCGTGCTTTTTGTAACGTTTCCACCTCCTTTGCCCATGGTGGTAAAACGGTCGGCAGTAAGTTTACCCGACTCCTGCGCTTCCCGGTAAAGCTTATCTTCTGCAGCCATGAAGAAGGCCTCTGACAGCCACGGCATCGGGTATGAACCCCGCAGGTAGGATGCTTTGCCCATAGCTAGTAACTCACCGGGATAGATCACCGGGGTGAGGTGTTCAAAACCTGCCTTCAGGGCTTCTGCACGCCGGATAACGGGAATTTCACCGTCGAGTTCATCCCATCGGCGGGTGTACCAGTAAGGGAATTCCATCGAAGCGGAAGATTTGGCTTCAAAATAGAGATCTCTGGCTTTTTTTGCCCGGAGGGAGGGTTCGGGTTTGGGTTCGCGGTCGCTGATCAGTTCACCCGGTTGGTCTCCATAATAACTTGTCGTCGACAGATCGTGATCGTTCATGATCGGATGTTTTATGTTGTCAATGGCTCAGGCGCAGCCTTTTAATTGAAGGTCGGATCCGCGGGAAAATTGGCCCAGATGGCGTAGTCCTTTCCCATGGTGCGAAGGTAGGCACTCCACAGCCTTTCAGTGTTGTTGCCAATGATCTCTGCTGCGGTTGTATGCGAGAGAATCCACGATTTTTCCTTTATTTCCCGGTCTAACTGGTGGGGATGCCATCCTGAATAACCTACAAAAAAACGGATTTGATGTTCAGTGAGCTCTTCGTTTTCGAGCAGTGTCTTGATGAGATCGATGTTACCTCCCCAGTAAAGCCCTTGCATGATCGGAAGGCTCTGGTCAATGTCGTCACGGGTATGAATAAAAAAGATACTGTCGGTTTTTACAGGTCCTCCAAGATAAACCGGAAGATCGGAATCGGGGAAGTCTTTGATGATATCCTGGATACGCGCTTCGATGGGTTTGTTGACGATCACCCCGAAAGTCCCTTCTTCGTTGTGTTCTGCCAACAATACCACCGATTGACGAAAATAAAAGTCCCTGAGCGAAGGTTCAGAAATCAAAATGATCCCCTGCCTGGGTTTTATCAACGGCTTATCCATAGCTTCTTTCGTTTTTTATACCTTTGTATCCACATCCTTCGACAAATATAATACCAATTCAATGTGAAACATAATCATTCAGAAAAATTTCATACGTTGCGCGCAGCTTACCCTTTTTTTAAATTTGAAAGCCAGGGTTATCACTTGTCGAAGAATGGGCTGAACGTAGAATATGTCTTTAATCTTTCCGACCGCTTTTATTTTAAACCCTCCTTTTATATTCCAAGGAAGGATTTGATGACGGTTGATGAACATTTTTCCAAAGACTTATCCATCCTCCTTTTTAACATAGGCCTTATTGAACTCATCAGTTACTGGAAACTGACTTGCTCTCCATTACTCATAATCGCTCCCTTTTCCTTGACGCCCCACCAGATCAGCTTTTGGAAAAAACTCTATTTCAATGGACTGGCAGAGTTTTTTTACCTTAATTCAATTTCGGCGGATGAGGCGTCTTTTATGCAAATTCAGGCCGAATCAGGAAGTCAGGCCGAAAGGATGAAATCGCACAGTTTGAAAGGCTTGATCATCCCCATCGGAGGAGGAAAAGACTCGGCGGTTACCCTGGAGATACTGGGAACCGGGAGAAAGGCCTTACCCCTTATAATGAATCCGCGGAAAGCGACCCTGGAAACCATTGCTGCAAAGGGATATGACAGCAACCGGTACTTTGAGATCCAACGGTCACTCGATCCCCGGTTATTACAGATGAACAGCGAAGGCTACCTGAACGGCCACACTCCCTTTTCTGCCCTTCTGGCCTTCTATACCTTGTTAGCTGCTTCTATGACCGGCCGGTGTGACATCGCCCTCTCCAACGAATCCAGCGCTAACGAGGCGACCATCGAAGGAACTACCATCAACCACCAATATTCAAAATCTGTAGCCTTTGAATCCGATTTCCGGAAATATGTCCGTCAATACATTTCAGGGGAAATCAATTATTTCAGTTTTCTTCGCCCGCTCAATGAACTTCGGATCGCTGCCCTTTTCTCCGGGTACACCGCTTATCACGCACTTTTCCGGAGTTGTAATGCGGGAAGTAAAACCGACAGCTGGTGTGGACATTGTGCCAAATGTCTCTTCACCTATATTATTCTTTCGCCTTTCCTTTCATCGGAAGCATTGATAAATATCTTCGGGAAAAACCTGCTGGAGGAGGAATCAGATCCGGTGATAAAGACCCTTTTTGACCAGTTGACGGGCATCGCGGAGGAAAAACCTTTTGATTGCATCGGGACGATCGATGAGGTGAACCTTGCTCTGTGCGAAACCCTGCGACGGACAAGAGAAGATCACCTGCCGTCCCTGTTGAATTACTACAAAAATAGTGAACCATTTCACCGGTATAATCCTTTGAATTTTCAAGACAGCTTAAATCAATCTGACCCTGAACATTTCCTTTCACAACAATACCTGAGGTTTTTAACGGATGCTTGGAATCTTAAAACTGCTCAAACATAAACTGGAGAACCAATCGGTTGTGATCCTTGGTTTCGGACGTGAAGGGCAAGCTTCCTATTCCCTTTTCCGCAGGATCTTTCCTGAAAAAAAGTTGGCTGTCGCTGATCTGGATCCGGTAATCAGGGAACATTCCCTGCTACTTAATGACCCTGACCTGATAACGATTACCGGTGCGGATTACCTCGACAGGATCGGATCTTTTGATCTGATTGTCAGGTCACCCGGAATCCCAATTTGGAAACTTGTTTCGATTGATACGGGCGCTGGTCATGGCCGCGATTCCGGCGGGGGAAGGATCCCCATCCGCAAAATCACCTCTCAGACAGACCTCTTCCTTCAAGCCTACGGAGATCAGGTGATCGGCGTTACCGGAACCAAGGGGAAAAGTACCACCAGCAGCCTGATCCACCACCTGTTAAAGGCAGCGGGGGAGGATTCGATCCTGGCAGGCAACATCGGGAACCCGCCTTTTCATTTTATTGATCAGATTACCCCCAAAACCAGGATTGTCTTAGAACTCTCCTCCCATCAATTGGAATATATCCGGAAAGGGCCGCATATTGCAATTATCCTCAACCTCTTTCAGGAACACCTGGACGCATACGCTGACTTTACCTCTTATCAAAATGCCAAAATTAACATCACCCGCTTCCAACCACCCGATGGTATCCTGATTTATAACGCCGACGATCAGTTGGTGGAAGAATGGATCAGGCCGTTGATCTATAACCGGACAGTTTATCCTTTCTCCCTGATCCATCCTTGTCATCCGGGAGGATACAAAAGAGGAGATGACCTCTTTTTTGATGACGGGTTAAAAGAACACGCTTTGTGGAAGATCCACCAGGAAAGGTTTCTGCGCGGCGAACACAACTTGAAAAATATCTTAGCAGCAGCCCTTGCGGCCAGACTCTGTGGCATTTCCCGGGAGGAACTTGAGGATGGACTTGACACCTTCAAAGGTCTGGAGCACCGATTGGAATATGTCGGCGAATACAAGGGCATTCACTTCTACAATGATTCGATTGCTACGATCCCTGAGGCCTGCATGGAGGCTATTCGGGCGGTTCCGAGGGTCGATACCCTTGTGGCGGGTGGTTTTGACCGCGGAATTGATTATGCTGCATTGGCAACCTTCCTCTGTCATTCGTCCATCCGGAATTTTATTTTCACCGGTCAAGCCGGAAAACGGGTCGGAACGATGATGGAGCAGGAAAAGATGCAGAATAAAAAAATATTTTACATTCATCACTTTGATGATTTCAAGGAGATCGCTTTCCGGGTTACCCGCCCGGGATATGCTTGCCTGCTCTCTCCTGCAGCAGCCAGCTATGACGAATTCAACAACTTTGAAGAAAGGGGAAAACGATTCATGGAACTTGTAAGACAAAATGGATAAAAAATACATTTTTCTTTTGATCCTCCTGCTGTCAGGCAGTGTGGTTTACCCACAACCCACTGAATATGGGAATGCCGTAAAAAGGTATGTAGAATTATATAATGAATTGGCAATCAATGAAATGAACTTGTTTCACATTCCGGCAAGTATCACTTTGGCACAGGGAATCCATGAATCGAGAGCCGGGTTAAGCCGGCTTGCCACCGAGGCCAATAACCATTTCGGCATAAAATGCCATAAAGGATGGACCGGGGATACTACAGTGGAGGATGATGATTTATCTGATGAATGTTTCAGAAAGTACGCAAGCCCCGCGGAGTCTTACCGTGACCATTCGCTTTTTCTTACGCAGCGAAGCCGTTACGAGGGACTTTTTCAACTTGATCAACTCGATTACAAGAGCTGGGCTAAGGGCCTTCAATCCTGCGGTTATGCTACCAACCCCCGGTATGCCGAAAGCCTGATCAGGATCATCGAGACCTATGAACTGTACCGCTTCGATCGCACCTCACCGGTGGCTTCATTTCCACCGACAGGTGCCGATCTGGATGATCCGGAGGTTCAACCCTGGCTCGGTCAGTTTAAATTGTTTGCCTTGGGGCCTGAGAACCGCAGGGTATATATCAACAATGAGTTACAGATGACCATTGCCCGTCGCAAGGATGATCTGAGGTCCTTGTCAAAAGCTTTTGATCTTTCCGAAAAAAGACTCTGTCGTTACAATGATCTCAAAAGGGCAGGGGATCTTCGGCCGGGGCAGATCGTTTATCTCCAACCCAAACGACGGAAAGCGGTCCATGAGATTCACCAGGTACTTCCAGGAGAAACATTGTATGAGATTTCCCAGTTTTACGGGATCAAGTTAAAAATGGTCCTGAAAAGAAACCACCTTGCTCCGGGGATTGAGCCTGATGCGGGGACCATTTTAAAACTCAGGTAAATGGTTAAAAATCGGGTAACCGGTAACACCGTAGGAATTTTCCATAGCCCACCACCAAAGAAAGCCCGGGATGGTCGGTCAGATACCCCAGATCAAATGGGGTGTTGCCTCTGATTCCCGAACCAATTTCCCGGTTCCCGTGCATATCGAAGAGTGACAATTCATTGGTTTCCGGTATACGCAACCCCACCAGGATCCGCTGATCCGGTAACCGGATCAGGAAAGGCGGTGAGGTGACATCCCGGCGGAAGGAATAAGTGAATACCAGTTTAAGATTTTCCTGATAATAGTCGATCCGGTTCTTATCAATGATTATCAGTTCCTGTGATCCGCCTGGGATGATGTCTTCATAAAAAAAGTAATGGGCCGGTGTATAGGGATTCAGACTGACAGAATTGACAAGGCCATTGTCCTGAATGAATTGGATATCTCCTGCAGTGCCGGAAGTAATAAACAGTCCTTTTTTATGGGTATGATTGACATATAAATTTGAATGGGTATTGTGAGTAAAACGGATGCCCGGATCGAGGATTTTTTTCCCTTGAAGATCAACGATCAATGAATGACCCTCTTCATCGGATATGCTTAGGTAGTCACGGCCACGGGCTTTCAAATGGTTTACCGGTGCTGTGATGTTTCCTTCCAGTGCAGGTCGTAGCCAATCGCTCACCGATAACCCGTCCAGTCCAAAATGATAGACCCGGTGATCTCTTAAAGCCACCAACAGGGTCAAGGGTTTTCCTTCGGTTGGTTCAAGCAGGGTCACCGGACTTGTGGCCGTCATGGGGAAGCGCATGGGGAATTTTTCAGCGAAGAGCCCGTCTTCTCTGATCATATAGAGGTGGGTGTCGGTGTTGAACAGAAGGAAGAGGGAATCGTTCCCGGGAAGTTTTAGGGGTTGGATCTCACCTGATTTTTTGCCCATGAGCTGGATTTTCCATTCGATTTTGCCTGAAGCACTGATCCTGTAAAGGTTCCCACTGATGTCGGTGGCCAGGATGAAAGGAGGGGTATGAGGGGCTCCACGAAAGATCCGCGGATGGTCTGTGATGGTGGTATCCAGCTTTATCTCCCAGGAAAGGGGGCCCTCTTTACCCAGGTTGGGATCATACCGAAGGAGGATATTGGAATAGAAGAGTCCATCCAGGTTGGAAAACTGGAAGGCGATCGATTCAAATTTTCGGAGGCTGTCCATAACCGGAGCGAGTTGGAGGTTTAATTCCGGGCTGAGTTGTGAAGAGAGGAAGCCGGTCGCGTAACGGGTATTGAAATAGCAGTAGATGTTGCTGGTTTCACTGAGATCTGAAGAAAAATCCTGATAGATTTTGTCGTTTGCCAAGGTGGTATTGTTTAGCCAGGCGTTGATGACCGGTTCAAGATCCTGAGGAGAGGGGGCAAAGAGGATAAAATCATTGAGAATGGTAAAGCAGCGCGGGTCAGTTTTCGCAAATTGTTCTCCGAAAAGGGCTGGCAGGAAACCGGTTAAAGGAATCCTGTGAATCATCCGGCTTTTGTACGGAGACGAATCGGCTTTTACGTTCATGGCTTTTGCCAGTTCTCCGAGTTTCCTGACTGCCAAAGGTCCATCGGAACAATGAAAAGCGGCATAAGTGACGGGTAGGCTGTTGGCTTCACCCGGCATCAGGAAGATCCCTCCTTCCCGGTCGATCCAGGGAAGGAAATAGTCGCTTATGTTGACATGGTACTGTCGCGAGAGGCGGCTCACTGCACTTTGGTAGAGTGCAAAAGTTTCTTCCCTGGGAGGTTTGTTCTGAATCCGCAGAGAGAAACGCGCCGGGTCGCTCCAGGAATAATTGATAAAATAGAGGGACTGATCAGGAATAACCGAAGGAAGTTCTGTTTTCAGGGGTTTCTGGTCGGAGAAAAGGGAGAGAAAATGTTGGTTGCTGTCGGAGGCGACGGTGATCCCGCTAAACAGGAGTTCATCTTTTTTAACGATAAGGTCAAAACCGCTCCAGTCTGCAAAAAAAGCAAACCGGATCAGGTCAGGAACTGTTTCAACCCGTGTAATTTTAGACAAGACCAAAGAGAAGAACCGGTAATTGATAAAGACATTGGCGTCAGCTTTTTTTCCTGAAGTGGATTCAACCAACCTGAACCCCGGAGAGGCAGCAAGGGGTGTATTCAGTGAGAGCCGGTCGATGCCTTTTTTAACAAGGTCGGGTTGGCGGGAAGCCAGAAGGACCCCCTTGATTACGGCAAAATAGACCGGATTCCGGCTCCCTTTGAACTGGACCCTGTGAAGTCGGGTGGTGAAGTAAGGGGTTTCAGTGAGGAAAACAGCATCTTTGCCAGCCTCTTTCAAAAAGGAGAGGAGATGGTCATCCGGTGCCTTTCCCTCCACAGCTGTCAGGTAGAGGGTACCGAAGCTGTTCCTTCCGCTGAGGGTAACCGAGACCAGTACATCTGATTGAAGGAACCGTTTTCTTAATCCCTCATTCAGCTTGAATAAAGAATCAATGAAATGAAGTTCATTTTTTACTGTGTGTACACCCGGGAAGCGTGAAATGGCTTTCCAAAGCAGATTGGAACGGTCAAGCTCTTCAATGAGGGTACTTGCCTTGTTAAGTTTAATGATCATCGCGGTATTGCCCGGAATAGCGTTAAATGGCGATTCCGAAGGGGTACCAATCCTGGAATAGAGGGAAATGGCCAGCCAGAGAATTCCGGTCAGAGCTGCAGAAGCTGCAATAATCAGAAGGGAAATCCTTAATTTTTTCATGGCTGAACCATTTCAGATGGATAGCACAAAGGTATTGGAAAAATAGAAGAAGCGTGTTCCTTTTTATCTTACAGCATCAAACTGCAATTTAATTTGTTCCGCATGTTTGAAACTTCTCCTGTGGTAGGGTGAAAGTCCATACTGCGCGATCCCGGACCTGTGGTTTTTGCACGGATAACCTTTGTTGTGTTTCCAGTCATAATGAGGAAATTCATCATGGATCTTCACCATAAAGTCATCACGATAGGTTTTGGCGAGGATGGAGGCGGCGGCAATGGAGCAGTAGGTGGCGTCACCGTGCACGATGGTATGGTGGGGCAGGTCATGGTAAGTCCTGAAACGGTTCCCGTCGATCAGGAGCAGTTGCGGTTTCACCCTGAGAAGATCTAATGCCTGGTGCATTGCCAGTATAGACGCATTCAGAATGTTGATTTCGTCGATAACTTTTTCATCCACTTTGCTCACAGCCCATCCAATCGCCGTGGCTTCAATTATTTTTCTGAGATCGGCTCGTTGGCGTGCGGTCAGGAGTTTGGAGTCGTTAAGTCCTTCAAGGCTGAAGTTTTTGGGAAGGATCACCGCTGCTGCAAAAACAGGCCCGGCCAGGCAACCTCTGCCGGCTTCGTCACAGCCGGCTTCGATCATGGTTTCAGAATATTGACTTTTTAGCATAGAGATTGATTCCCCCGTGAGATATCACCCCGGCTGAAGTATAAAGTTGATAACTACGTTATTGACCAACAGCCACATGAAAAGGATTCCAAGGATTATTTCAACCAGGCGGTGCTTTTTCAGACCGGTCAGTGCTGTTGTGAGGACGAGGGTGATGGAGGGTGTGGCAATCGCTATATGATAAGCCATCAGGGAGTGTGAAATGAAGAAGGAAATTGCAAAAAAGAAAAGTACCCATAAAAACAGGTTGTATTTGATGCGGATCTCCACTTTCCCCTCCTTTCCCCCTGAGCGGTTTTTTGCCATTGCCCAGAACAGGAGAAGGAGGATGACAACGGATGGTACCAGGGTTTCGGGGCCAATGGTAACCGGGAGAGCCATTTTTTGTTTGAAGAAGGCAGTAAATTGGCCGAGGGTTGTCAGGAATTCATCGTTCCAGAAAAGAAAGACAGCAAGGTATAGAAAAGGTGTGAAAAGGCCAATGGTCGCAGCCATCCATTCCCGCCAGCGCCCGGATCTGAACAGCACAAAACTGATCAGAACCAGAAAAAACCAGGGGAGTGCAGGCAGGTAAAACAGGGCAGCAATGGCCGTGAAAAATCCGGTGGCAAAAACCCGATCAAAGTGCTCGGGTTTGTTGTAGGTAATGAGCAGGTGGTGTAGAACAAGTAGAATCAGGGAGAGTGCCAGGAGGGTCGGGGTCAGGGTAAGCTGTTGAGGAAAGATGCTGTTAAGAACCATGAAGATCATCGCACTCAGGGATGAATTCTTGGGTATCAGGTCATTGTTGTTGAACAAATTCAGTATGAAATAGGTGTTCCACCAAAGCAGGAGAAACGCGAAGATGACTGCCATAAGCGGAAGTCCTGAGAAGAGTTCGTAAACCAGGTTATAGAGTATGACCGGGCCTTCGGGTAATGGAAGTTTGGGCGGGTGAAAAAATGCCGGTAGCCATAGCACTATCCCTGTCAGGCCAATTATAAAGTACTGAATGAAAAAGCTTGACCGGAAGAACCTGATAAATCCCATGATAAAGGGTTATTTGGGTGAGATCAGATCTTGTCCGATATCCTTTCTGTAATAGCACCCGTCAAATGCAAATGCCGGGAGCGATTGGTAGCAACCATCCAAGGCTTTGGGCAGGTTGTTGGCAAGATGGGTTATTGCCAATACCCGGCCTCCGTTGGATATGATCTGGCCTGCGTAGGGGTCGAGGAGGGTACCGGCATGAAACAGAAGGATTCCGGCAGGTGGAGGGGGAGGGTGGATGATTGTACCTTTTTCGTAAGAACCCGGATATCCCTTGGATACCATCATGACAGTGGCTGCTGTTTCGGGATGGATCTCGACCGTTTCCCGCTCCAGCCGTCGGTCGGCAATGGCTTTCAGAAGCGGGACCAGGTCGGATTTTAACCGGGGGATAACCGATTCGGTTTCGGGATCTCCCAACCTGCAATTGTATTCAATTACGTAAGGATCTCCTTTTACATTAATCAGTCCAAAGAATAGAAATCCCTGATAATCTATTCCTTCCGACAGCAGTCCGTCCATGGTAGGCTGGATCACGCGGGTTATGACTTTATTCATAAAATCCTGATCAGCAAAGGGAACCGGTGAGACTGCGCCCATTCCTCCGGTATTGGGCCCGGTATCGCCCTCGCCGATCCGTTTGTAATCTTTGGCTTCGGGTAGAAGTTTCCATGTTTTTCCGTCGGTCAGGATAAAAACCGAGAGTTCGATACCTGAAAGGAATTCTTCTATCACTATTTTCCGGGAAGCCTTTCCGAATGCACCACGGAACATCAACCGGGAGAATTCTCTGTGCGCCTGGCTAAGATCGTCACAAATCAGGACGCCTTTACCGGCGGCAAGACCGTCAGCTTTTAACACGTACGGAGGGTTGAGGGATTCCAGATAGGCGAATCCGGCTTCAGCATTTCCGGGTGTAAAAGTTCGGTAATTTGCAGTGGGAATATGGTGTCGAACCATGAATCTTTTAGCAAAATCCTTGCTGCCTTCAAGCATGGCTGCATTTTTCCTTGGCCCGATAACCGGGACGAGCCGGAGGAAATGATCGGCTAAAAAGAAATCATGGATTCCCTTGACCAGTGGGTTTTCCGGTCCTACGACAACCATATCGATCCGGTTTCCCATTACGGTCTCTTTGAGAAGCGGGAAATTCTCAGGATCGACCGGAAGGTTGGTGCCCAAACCGGCTGTTCCTGCGTTTCCCGGAGCAATGAAAAGCCTTGTAAGAAGGGGACTCTGAGCGATTTTCCATGCCAGGGCATGTTCCCGTCCCCCTGAGCCAAGCAGCAGGATGTTCATAAATGTTCAGGATTTAACAGCTTTTTCAATCGATTCCCATAACCTGTCGGCAGTTTGTTGCCACGAAAAAATATTTTTTCTTCGTTGCCCCCTTGAAATCAGTTCGTTACGTATGCTTTCGTACTGGTAAGCTTTATATAACGCTTCCGCGATGGATTCAGGATTGAAGGGATCCACCAGCAAGGCTGCATCTCCCGCTACTTCTGGCATGGAAGTCACATTGGAAGTGATTACCGGAACATCGCAGCGGAAGGCTTCCACAATAGGGATGCCGAAACCTTCAAAGTAGGAGACATAGGTCAGGGCGAGGGCGGCGCCCAGAACCCTTGACAATTCTTCCACCGATAAGCGACCGGTAAAAATCACGTCATACGAATAGGTCATCTGGTTGTAAGCCCTTTCAATGTCACTGGTCCACCATTTTTTTGCACCAACGATCAGCAATTGAACTGCGGAAGGGTTTGATTTTTTGAACAGATCGAAAGCCCGGAAGAGGTTGATGAGATTTTTGCGGCGATGAAGCGCTCCGATAAAGATAAAATAGGGCAATCCGCGGCTGTATTGATTCCGGACCCTCTCTTTTTCAGGGATCGTGAGCGGTTGGTAGATTTCGTGTGCTCCGTCGTAAACCACATCAATCTTTTCGGGATCGACTTTGTACTGGTTTACAATGTCGGTTTTTGAATAGGTGGAAACAGTGGCGATCCGCACGGCTTTGGCTGCATATCGGGGGAAAAACTGACGATAATATCGGCGGGTCCAGTAAGGGATATCCTGCGGATAATGTTCAAAATTGAGATCGTGAAAAACAGCCATGGAAGGCACCGTGGTTTTAAGTGATAAAAATCCGTCAGGAGAGAGAAAAAGGTCTGGTTTTATTTTGCTTAGTAATTCGGGAATAGAAAATTCGAACCAGGTGTAATACAAAACCGGATGGCGGGCCTGTGGAAATTGAATGATGGGTGTTATGTTATCGGAAAAGAGGAATTCAGGATTGTATTCCCGGTCGAAAATGAAGTAAAAATGGTGTTCAGGGTGCTGGACTGTAATTCTTTTCAATGATTCATAAGTGAACCAACCAATCCCTTCGAGTTTATTCTGAATGAGCAGCCTGGTGTTGATGGCTATGTTCATGGAAGTATCGCCGGTACGGAATTTTTATTAAGTTTGTAGCAAATATCCGAATATTTTTTGAGTTATCATGAAAGTATCGATCGTGGTAACTTTTATTTTGGGTTCATGCAGAAAAAATTCCTGACCAACCTGGGGTTGCTCCTCTTTCTTAATCTTCTCATAAAACCTGTCTGGATTTTTGGGATCGATCTTACCGTACAGCGAACCGTCGGGGTGAGCGATTATGGCTTTTATTTTGTCATCCTGAATTTTTCTTTTCTTTTCAACATTTTGCTGGATCTTGGGATCACCAATTTCAACAACCGGAACATAGCGCAGAACAACCATTTGCTCAACAAGCACTTCTCAGGAATTTTGGTTGTCAAATTTATGCTCGGGGTCCTTTATCTGGTGACCGCTTTTATTGTCGCCCTGATCCTTGGTTACAGTGGTCCTCAGTTACGCATGTTAGCCTGGCTTGCACTGAATCAGTTCCTGCTATCCTTTATCCTGTACTTGCGGTCAAACATCTCAGGCTTTCTGATGTTCAAAACCGAGAGCATGTTATCGGTACTTGACCGCTTATTGATGATCCTTTTTTGTGGTACCCTTTTATATACGCACGTTGCCGATTCTCCCTTCAGGATTGAATGGTTTGTTTATTCGCAAACAGCAGCCTATTCTGTCACAGCCATCATCGCTTTTTTCATTGTGGTGAAAAAGGCCCGATTCAGGAAACTTAACTGGAACCTCCCTTTTTTCCTGATGATCATGAAGCAAAGTTTTCCTTTTGCATTACTGGTACTCCTGATGACTTTTTACAACCGGCTGGACCCTGTGATGCTTGAAAGCCTGCTGCCGGAAAAGCTGGGCAATGAACAAGCCGGTATTTATGCTTCGGGATTCCGTTTGCTGGATGCTGTCAACATGATCGCCTACCTCTTCTCCGTTCTTTTAGTCCCGATTTTTTCGAAAATGATCAAGAACAAACAACCCCTGGAACAAATCGTCAAGCTCTCATTTACACTGATCATAACCCTGGCAGTGATGGTTTCCGTCTGCTCGTTTTTTTACGGAGCTGAAATCATCGACCTCTTGTATGATGCTCATATTGCCGATTCTACAAGGGTTTTCCGCATGCTGATCCTGGGATTTGTTGCCGTTTCGTCGACTTATATTTTTGGCACTTTGCTTACAGCCAACGGTAATCTGAAACAATTAAATTACATAGCAGTTGGAGGGTTGGTGATCAATTTTGTGCTGAACTTTTTACTCATTCCCCGTTTTATGGCAAGTGGCTCAGCCCTTTCCAGCATGATCACCCAGTTTACAATGGCCATTGCCCAGGTTATCCTGGCCCAACGGATTTTCCGTTTCCATGTGAACTATCGTTTTCTTACCACCCTGATCCTTTTTATCACCGGCGTGATTCTGCTCAATGTTGTTTCAAGATATCTTGTTTTCCCCTGGCCATTTCTGCCTTCACACCTTACCTGGCTGGGTAATTTTACGCTTATGATCGTCGCCTCGGTTGTCCTAGCTTTTATTTTACGCTTATGGAGCTTTGGCGCTTTAATCAAAATTGTGAGCGATCACAACCGATGAATTCCTGACGCTGTAACTTTCTTTTGGACATTTAGAATTAATCGCTATTTTTGACAAAAAATTGATCTTTCTGTTATGCCCGATGAAATCAAAAGAAATGAAGAATTCGATTCTTCCAATCTTGTCATATTTCTCTACAAATGGCGTAAACCTTTGTTCTATGTGATGGCAGGAGCCATCTTCTGCTCCTGGTTTTTTTCTCTCCCCCTCTTCCTTACACCAAAATACAAATCAACTGTCATCCTCTTTCCAGCCAGTTCGGGAAGCGCTTCTAAAGCCTTGCTGAGTGAAACCCCCGGTAAAAATGATAATCTGATCGCCCTGGGAGAGTCAGAACAAGCAGAACAACTGCTGCAGATTCTTAATTCCAATAAAATCCGTGACCGTGTGATCCGGAAATTCAACCTGATGGAACATTACGGGATTGACAGCACATCACGCTACAAAATATCGAAGCTTTACAAGGAGTATGAAAAAAATATCAGTTTCCGGTCGACCGAGTACCTGGCTGTGGAAATCGCTGTTTTTGACAAAGATCCGGAAATGGCCGCGGTGATCGCCAACACCATTGCCGCGCTTCTCGATTCGACAAAGAACGACATGCAAAGACAGCGATCGGTTGCAGGATTCCGCATCGTTGAAGCGGAATACCTCGCCCTGGATGCCGAAATCAAAGCCATCGTCGATTCCCTGGTAACCCTTGGAAAATTAGGTGTCAACGATGTAGAATACCAATCACAGGTACTGAATCAGCAAATGGCTGTCTCGATCATGAACGGGAACAAAACAGCCATGGCAGCCCTCCAGAAAAAACTGGACATCCTGGGTCAATATGGCGGGATCTACCTCATGCTGAAAAACAGCCTGGAATTTAAAACAGAGCAATTGACCGTGCTCCAATCAAAATACAAAGAAGCCAAAGTGGATGCCGAATCCAATCTACCCCAGAAATTTATCGTCAGCGACGCCTACAAAGCTGAACGCAAATCCTATCCCATCCGTTGGCTGATCATTGTAGTCACTACTTTTTCCGCGGTCTTTCTTGCCATCATCGTAATCATGGTGATGGAAAAAATCAATAATTATAATTCCCACAAAAAATTCAACCTGGAACAATCCTGAATAATCCACTGTATCTGTAATTTCAACAAAAACCAACATGGACAACTTTTTCAACAGCAGGAATATCATTGAAGTAGTATTAAAATGGAGAATACACTTGGCCATTGTTATTGTTGCTACCGTCGTTTTGTCGGCTTTTTTTTCCAGCCCGCTTTTCATTACACCGCTGTTTAAATCAGACGCCGTTATCTATCCCTCCAATATCTCACCCTACTCTGCCGAAAATGTCACAGAACAAGCTGTGGAGGTGCTTCAATCAAGGGATATCCGCGACAGTGTTGTAAAGAAATTTAACCTGGTCCGCCACTGGGAAATCGATTCCACAGCCAAAATCGTCAAAACCCTGATCCAGAGAGCTTATAAATCGAAAGTTCAGTTTTCCACCACCCCTTACGAGGCCATCAAAATTGAGGTTCTCGATCCCGATCCCGATACGGCCTGTGAGATCATTAACGCCATTCTTGATTATTATACATTGAAAGTCAGAAAATTACAAAAAGATAAGTTTAAAGAGGTGTTGGGTAACTACGACTATGTACTGACAAAAAAGAAAAATTATCTGGATTCGCTCAAAGCACGTGCCGACACCCTGGGGATGAAATACGGGATACTGGAATACAGTAACCAGACCCGTGAAGTGATGCGTGCCTACCTGAGCGGGGGAAAAATGAACAATCCGGAAGTCCTCCGGTTAAAAAAGAACCTGGAATCAAAAGGGGTTGAAATGCTGTTGCTTCGCGACCTCATCGGGATGGAGGCCGGTTCATACAGCAATATGAAGTTTGACGCCGACAAAGCCTTGTTTAATTACAACAGAAATTACAGTTATACCAACGTGTTAAGCAAACCGCTGCCGGCTGATAAAAAATATTATCCAATCCGCTGGCTGATCGTATCAGTATCAACCATTACCACCTTCCTCCTCTCGCTGCTGGTGATCGGATTGATCGAGAACCGTCATTTCTTTAATATTCCAACCAGAAAACATGCGGGATAAGCTGCAGGAATTGAAGGCTTTTTTGTCGGGAACCAAAGGTACTTACGCGGTTCTTTACGTGATCAGCGCCCTTTTTATCGGGTTCAACTGCCTCTTGATCTACCATGAGATCTATTGGTTATTGCTTTTGCCGGTGTTGATGATCATCATCTACTTTTACTTCTTTCATCTTGATAAAATCCTTTTACTGATTACGCTGCTCACTCCGCTGGCAATCAACATTACCCAGCGTGAATTGCGGATTGGCCTCTCAGTCCCCACCGAACCCCTGATGTTCGGAGTTCTGTTGATCTTCCTCCTCAAGCTGATCCTAAACAATGATTTTGACAAACGGATATGGAAACACCCGTTGACCCTGATCATCCTGTTACAATTGACATGGATCCTCATTACCAGTCTGACGAGTGTCAGGCCCATGGTCTCCTTTAAATTTTTATTGGCCAGGCTTTGGTTCGTTGTTCCATTTTACCTTTTTGGTATTCACTTGTTCCGCGACATTGCCAACAGCCGGCGTTTCATATGGTTTTACGCGATACCCCTGGTGCTGGTGGTTTTCTTTACCATTTATAACCATTACCTCTGGAGTTTCGAACAGCAGGCCGGGCATTTTGTCATGGAACCTTTTTACAATGACCACACTGCCTACGGCGCCATTCTCGCGATGTATATCCCGGTCTTCTTTGGATTTATGATTTACCCGGAATACTCCAGGTTGACCCGGTTTTTCTCCTTCATCGTTTTGATCATTCTCCTTGTTGCGCTGGTGTTGTCCTATTGCCGGGCTGCCTGGATCAGTCTCGCACTGGCCATTGGGGTCCTCTTCCTGGTACTGTTGAAGATCAAATTCCGATGGATTGCACTCACGGCTGTGGTACTCGGGATTATTTTGTTCACGTTCCAATTTGAGATCCTTACGGCCATGGAACGAAACAAGCAGAGTAAAGCGGCAACGCTTACCGAGCATGTCCGTTCTATCAGCAATATCTCTACCGACAACTCCAACCTTGAAAGGATCAACCGCTGGATGTCGGCCTTCAGAATGTATAAAGAAAGACCCCGTTTCGGATGGGGACCCGGTACCTACCAGTTTGAATATGCCCCTTTCCAGCTTTCCGGGGAGAAAACTTTAATCAGTACCAATGCCGGCGATAAAGGAAACGCTCACAGCGAATACATCGGGCCGCTGG
>Ga0209099_1000178_pt1 | contig 73431 bp, 59 predicted proteins | sample AD_JPNHW2_MetaG_FD_184430 | JGI IMG/M metagenome (GOLD analysis project Ga0209099, IMG submission 184430) | Active sludge microbial communities of municipal wastewater-treating anaerobic digesters from Japan - AD_JPNHW2_MetaG (SPAdes) (version 2) | ecosystem: Engineered > Bioreactor > Anaerobic...
GGCGATCGCGTTCCAGATGACCACGGTCAAAACGATTTTCCATGTGCTCTTGCAGGTGGGCGCGGGCACCGGACTGCTCTACATCCTGCGCTGGTTCTGGTGGCGGATGAACGTGTGGAGCGAGGTGACGGCGATGGTGGTCTCGTTTCTGGTGGCCATCTTCTTCCAGCTGGGCTCCGGCCCGCTGGGAATGGAGGCCGCGATGGAGCGGGCGGGATGGCTCCGCGTGATGGACCTCACCTCGTGGAAAATGGTCTTGGGGATCATCGTGACGACCGTGGCTTGGGTGGCGGTGACCTACCTGACGAAGCCGGTGGACGAGCGCACGCTGATCGAGTTCTGCCGCAAGATCCGGCCAGGCGGGCCCGGGTGGAAAAAGATCGAGGCCGCCGCGCGGACCGCGGGCGTGGAGGCCGAGTCCGGCGGCTGGAACATGGCGGTCAGCCTGCTGTGCATGATGCTGGGCTGCCTGCTGGTTTGGGCCTCGCTGTTCGGTGCCGGGTATCTGCTGTACGGGCGCACGATGTCCGGCTGCGTTCTGGTCGGCGCCGCGGCGGCGTCGGCCGTGGCTTTGGCCAAGCTGGTGCCCAGGATGAAGTTCAGCTAGGGCGTTTTTTTCCGGATGTGCCGTTAAAGATAGGGAGCATCGTATGACAAAGGTGAGATACGCGTTGGTCGGTTTCGGCGGGATCGCGGAGAACCGCATCGCTAAAGAAGGATTCGCCTGCGATGCAGCGAGGTTCAAGCCGCTGAAACAGGCCGTGCTGGTCGGCGCGACCGACATGAACCCGAAGCGGCGCGAAGCGGCGGAAGCTCTGGGCCTGACGTGGTACCGCGATGCGGCCGCGGTGTTTGCCGACCCGGCGGTGGACGCGGTTTTTGTGGCGACCAACAATCTCTCCCATGCGGAGCTGTCGCGGCAGGCGCTAGAGGCGGGCAAGGCGGTGATCGTGGAGAAGCCGCTCGCCCCGGCTTCGCGCGATGCGCGGATGCTGGTGAAGCTCGCGCAGAAGAAAGGCCTCAGCCTCTCGGTCGACCACATGATGACCCATAACGTGCTCAACCTGAAGGCGCGCGAGCTGGTGGCGGACGGCAAGCTGGGCAAAGTCAACGACGCCTGTTTCCACATGCAGTTCGCGTACGGGTTCGATCCCGCCGAAGCCGCGACGTGGCGCTGCTCCGACCGCGCCGAGATGGGCGGGCCGATCGGCGACGTGGCGAGCCACTGCTTCTACATGGCCGAGTTCGTGCTGGGCAGCCGCATCAAGGCGGTGCGCGCGGCCTATTTTCCCAAGCGCATGGCGATCAAGGTCGAGGACGGCGCGCTGGTCCAGTGCGACCTCGAAAGTGGCGTGACCTGTTCGGCGTTGGTGTCGTTCTGCGACGCGCGGGGCGGGCTGGGCGGCACGCTCTCCAATCTGGGCTACGAGGTCTACGGCGACCGCGCGGCGCTGCGCGGCTTCGGCACGATGTTCCAGCTTTCAGGCCACGCGGGCGAGCCGCTCAAGCTGCGCCTGGAGCTGGACACGTTTGCGCGGCAGCAGACCCTTACGATCAAGAAGCCCGCGAACATCTATCAGGGCGTGATCGCCGAGCACGCGGCCTCGATCGCGGGCGGGAAGCCCCTGTCGGGCGAAGAGGGCCTGCATAATGTGCTGCTCTGCGAGGCGGCCCACGCCTCGGCGCAGCGCGGCGGCAAAACGGTGGCCGTTCGTTAGTTCATTAGTTCGTTAGTGCTTAAGTTCATTAGTGGGGATGGGTGGAAATTATGGATGCCGGCTGTTCAAAAGTCATCATCACCCCGCGGCGGGGCTTGCCGCTGGCGGGCTATTTCAATCCGCGGCCGAACACCGGCGTGCTGGACGACCTGCATGTGCGGTGCGTCCTGTTCCGCCAGGGAAAGACCGTATGCGGCTGGGTCTCCTTCGACGTCTGCATGATGAGCGCCGGCCTTGTGGACACGGTGCTCGCGCGGCTGAAGAAGGCCGGCTTCCGCCACGGTACCGGGCTCATTTTCTCCGCCACCCACGCGCACACCGCGCCGTATGTGACGCCGCTCTTCGGGACGTCGCCCGATCCCGAGTATCTGCGGGGGCTGGTCGACAAGACGGTCGAGGCGGTGCTCACGGCGGAGCAGAACCTCGCGCCCGCGGTCCTCAAGCTGGGTGGGGTGAAAGACAATCCGCTCGCCTTCAACCGCCGCTACTGGATGAAGGGCGGCGGCGTGATGACCAACCCCGGCGTCAAAAACCCGGACATCGTGAAGCCCGAAGGGACGGTGGACCGGGAGATCGGCGTTCTGGCCGTCGAGCAGGACGGCCGGGTCGTGGCGATTCTCGCGAACATCGTCAACCACACCGACACGGTTGGAACCAACCAGGTGTCGGCCGACTGGCCGGGGCGCATGGAGCGCTGCGTCCAGACGGCGCTGGGCTACGACCCGCTGGTGCTGACCCTGATCGGCTGCGCGGGCAACGTGAACCAGTTCGACGTCCACTCGGACGAGTACCAGGGCTACGCCTACGCCCGGGCGTGGCAGCTCGGTCAGTGCTATGCGGAGCGCGTCGTGGCGCAGCTGAAAAAACTCAAGCCGCTGGCGGTTGACCGGATCACGCTCGTGAACAAGACGATCACCATCCCGTTTAGGACGATAACGAAAGAGATGTGCGCGGCCGCGCAGGCCGTCCTCGACCGGGTGGCCGCCCAGGCCTCGGACAGCGACCTGACGAGCGAGGGGCTTGCCACAGGCGAAGGCCCGGTGGCGCGCTTCTTTGCCGAGCAGACGCTGGCGTGCCGCGCGCTCTGCTCGGGAAAGAAGAGGACCTTCCGACTGGTGACGCTGGCGTTCGGCGACCGCTTTGCGGTCACCTCGCTGCCGGGCGAGCCGTTCACCGAGGTCGGCTTGGCCATCAAGCGCGCGTCGCCCTTCGGGACGACCTGGCCCGTGTCGTTGGCAATGGGGGCGTGCGGCTACGTGCCGCTGGTGGCCTGTTTCGCGCGCGGCGGCTACGAGACGTTGCCGGTGGAGGGCGGCGCGCCGCGCGAGGACACGGCCGAAAGGCTGGTCGCTGCCACGCTGTCGAACCTCCTGAAGGCCCTGACGAAATAGGCGCCGCCGGCTCCGGCGCGCGCCGCCGCACGCCGGGCCGGGGGCTTCACTTCAGCGCGTGGGACAGCGGCTCGGACCACCGTTCCCGGTCGCGGAACCGCACGATTGATGAATAGCCCGCCTCACGCAAAATCGCGAGGCCCCGACCGAACTCGAAAAGGAGATGTTCCGGCCTGTGTGCGTCCGCCGACAGGGTGACGGGGATCTCGCGCTCGCGGCATCGCTTCAGCAAATCAAGAGAAGGGTATCCGTCTGCGCACGGTTTGGCAAACCCCGCAGTGTTCAGCTCCGTGGCCATGCCGTTCTCCTTGATCGCGTCCAAGGCCTTGTTCTCGAGGGTGCGCAGGTCCGCCTTCGGATAAAAACCGAATTTTTTCGGCAGATCGAGGTGCGCGGCGATGTCGAACAGCCGGCTTTCCGCCATCTCGCGCACGAGGCGCCAATACGCGGCGTAGAGTGCATCCACCTCGTCTTGCGTCTTGGAGGCCCAGCCGGAGGCGTCGATGTCGAACGCCGCGCCTTGGACATGATGGACCGAGCCGATGCGGTAGTCCAGCGGGAGCGACTCCGCGACCGGCGCGAGGGCAGGGCGGCCCTGTTCAAACCAGTCGAACTCGATTCCGACGACGACCTCCATCCGGCCCTTCCGCTGAAGGGACTGCACGCCGGCCACGTAGTCGGCCGCGTTGGAAGGCGTCAAGGAGCCCGCGAGAACCGATCCGTCCGGATAAACGCAGTAGTGATCCGATACGCCCAAGATGTCCACGCCGATCGATTCGGCGTGGACATGGATCTCGGCGAGCGGAGCCAGCCCGTCGCTCCATACGGAGTGGTTATGAAAAGTCGCGACCATTTTCGGAATTAGATTACTCGCTCATCCCGGCCTTGTCCAGTTCGGCCAAGACGCCGCGGCAGCAGAGCGCCTTCTCCAGCAGATCCTGCGGGATATAAAAATAATGGTTTGAGGATTCGTACCCGATGCGCGAGTCTGCCTGCGCCAGCGGCAGGAGCTGCTTCACGGTCGCGAGTTCGTTTTGGGCGGCCTTGCGCATCTCCGCCCGGCAGGCCGATCGCGAAGCGTCGTCGGCCGCAGCTGACAGCGTGTCGCGCGCCGCGATGAAGCGCGTCTGATTGACGCACGAGGCGAAGTGCAACTCGGCGGCGCGGAACAGTCCCAGTTCGCGTCGGACGTCCTGCTGCCGGGGACCGGAAGTCTGAGGGACGATCTGGGCCCAGAGGCGGCAACCGCGCGCGAAGCCGTCTCGGACCTTCTCCATCTGCCCGATCCAGGTCTCGGCGGGGTAGATCGACCGCCACGACGTGAGGTCGTCGTAGGGCAAGCCGACCATGGTCGCCCGGTAGCCGGTCGGCTTCAGGTGGAGCGGATTGGCAGGGCCCATGTGCTGTGGCCCCTGATACAGCGTGGTGATGTGATAAGGGTAGTCGCGGAACCCCTCGGAGAAGGCGGTCCACGCCTGTCGGACGAGCGGCGCGGCCGCCTTGCCGTAGCGCCGCTCAGCCACGCGGTCCAGCACGGGGCCGATTTCCGTGTCGCCTTTCGCGAACGCCTGGAAGACCTCCAGATTGGGCGAGGGGTAACACCCGAGGCTCCAGCTCAGCATCAGGCCGTTCACGCCCGCCGAAGCGAGGTTGCGCGCGTGCTCCGCCACCAGGTCGAGCGCGGGCAGGTACGGGATCACGCAGAACTCCCACGTTGCGCCGACCTGAACCTTGGCCACGGTCTTCAGCCCTGCGGCTCGCGCGAGAGCCCAATGCTTGGCCGCACGCGGTCCGGGGCCGACCGCCGAGATCGAATATTCGCCGACGGCCGATTTCACGCCGCCGCGCTCGATCGGCAGCGACCACTCGCTGACCGACTGGAACCAGCAGGTCTTGGGCAACCTCGCGATGAGTTCTTCGGCCTGCGTGTCGTCCCAGCCCCAGTCCCACACGATGGTCTTGGCACCGGGGTTGGGCGATGGTCGCGTTGACCTCCGCGATGATCTCGGCGTAGGACCGGCCCTTGCAGCGCGCGCACTGCGCCTGCTGCCGGTGCGAGGCGCAGCTCGTCGGGTTCTCGGACGCCGTGATGGTGAAGACGCCGCCGAGGCCCGGAACCTGCGTGAAGACCGAGGCCAGCGCGTCGGACATCCAGCGCCGCACCTCGGGGTGGGAGGTGCAGAGCCGGGCCGAATCCCCCGCCGCCGCCACGCCGCGCATCGCCGCCCGCTCCGGCCGCGCCTCGAAGAACGACGTGTGCATCGTGCGAGGCTCGTTCATATAGAGATAGACGTCGATGCCGTACGGTTTGGCCCGCGCGACCAGCGTGCGCAGCCCCGCGATGCGCTTTTCGCAGTCGGCGCCGAACTCGGGGAACGCATGGTCTTTCGCCAGCGTGCGCAGCACCGTGTGGATCCAAACGCCGTTCACGCCCGCCGCCGCGAGCCGCTGCAGCAGGCCGTCGGGGATCGAACTCACCTCGGGGTCGATCAGCGGGTCTCCATAGTCCGCGAAGTAGGAGAAGATGAAGCGCAACTCGAACGGCGAGGCGCCGTCGGGTTTGGCGAACGCCAGCGCGGGGTCCGTCCGGGACAGCGTCTGGACGAAAGCGAAGCGCGGTTCCTCCGGCGGCGCGGGCGGTCCGGCAAGTCCCTCTTCGCGCAGCCAGCCCGCGAGGCGGGCGGCGGCCGCGGTCTCCTCCGGCGTGGGCGGGGCGTAGCGCAGCGGCGGGCACTCCGGCTTGACGCTGCCGAGCTTGATGAACAGGAAATCGTCCTCCATCAGCGCGTCGCGCAGGTGATCGCGCGAGACATCGAGCAACGCCGTCAGCTGCGCATACGGCAAGAGGTGCCAGTTGCGGCGCAAGACCGTGATGTAGCCTTTGTTCTTCCACTCGGGCGGGATCGCGCCCTGCGGCGGCAGGCCCATCGAGGCGGCCACCCGCGCCACGTTTTCGGGCGTGGTTTGCAGCACCGCGGCCAGACGCGTCTGCGGCACGACGGTCCAGTTGCGCCAAAGGAACTGGTGCAGCCGGCTCGGGAAAGGCTCGCATCCCAGCGCGGGCTTGGTCCCGCCTTCACCGGGCAAGGGCGCCTCGGCGCCGCCGCACAGGGAGCCCGCCGCCCAAAATAACACAGCCGCCCATCCGTTCAATTGTCTCATGATGTCCCCTTTCCGTTTCATATACGACCGCTATGCTTACAAAGTACCCCATTTTCTGCGGTTTGAAAAGGCCGGGAGGGGTCCGGCGGCGGGCCAACAAATTTTTCAAAATCGCGCTTGCACGCGACTCGCCACCTGTGCTAACTTATCTCTCCATTTATTTCCAATTGGGAAGGAAACGTATCCGATGCCGACGATCAACCAATTAGTGCGCAAGGGGCGTACCCCGCTGCGCAAGAAGAGCAAGTCGCCCGCGCTCAAGGCTTGTCCCCAGCGCCGCGGGGTCTGTCTCGTTGTGAAGACGCAGACGCCCAAGAAGCCGAACTCGGCGTTGCGTAAGGTCGCCCGTGTCCGTTTGACGACGGGCTACGAAGTGACCGCTTACATTCCGGGCGAAGGCCACAACCTGCAGGAGCACAGCGTCGTGCTGGTCCGCGGCGGCCGCGTGAAGGATCTTCCCGGCGTCCGTTACCACATCGTCCGCGGCTGCCTTGACAGCTTGGGCGTGGCCGGACGCAACCGCAGCCGTTCGAAGTACGGTGTGAAGCGTCAGAAGAAGGCGGAGAAATAAACCATGGCAAGACGGCGTAGAGCAGTAAAGCGGGTGCAGGCCGCTGATCCGAAGTTCAACAGCGAGCTGGTCGCCCGAGTGATCCGCGCGCTCATGAAGAGCGGCAAGAAGACCACGGCCGAGCGCATTGTGTACGGCGCGATCGAAGAGCTGAAAGAGAAGGTCGGCAAGGATCCGATCGAAGTCATGGACATCGCGATCGCGAACATGAAGCCGAAAGTGGAAGTCAAGTCCCGCCGCGTGGGTGGCACGACGTACCCGGTTCCGGTCGAGATCCGTCCGGCCCGTCAGTTGTCGCTGGCTCTCCGCTGGATGTCGATGTACGCCAGCGCGCGCCGCGGCACGCCGATGCCGAAGGCGGTGGCGGCCGAGTTGATCGAGGCTTATAACAATCAGGGCAACGTGATCAAGAAACGCGACGATACGCACAAGATGGCGCAGGCCAACAAGGCTTTCGCACACTACGCGTGGTAAATCGTGCGGGGTAGGGGCGGCCGACCGGTCGCCCTTGCCTGGATAAGCCGGCAAGTTGCCGGAAAATCCGCTGTTCTTTGACAAGTCAGGGTGAATGGTGAGCGTCTTGGATAACAAGGCAGATAAACGTGGTTCGACTGCGGCCGGTGAGCAACCGGCGGGCGGCGACGTTTCGCTTTGTAACGTCCGGAACATCGGAATCGTGGCCCACATCGACGCGGGCAAAACCACGACGACCGAGCGGATCCTCTATTACGCAGGGCGCACGCACCGTCTCGGCAACGTGGACGACGGCAACACTGTCACCGACTGGATGATACAGGAGCGCGAGCGCGGGATCACCATCACGAGCGCCGCGATTACCTGTTCCTGGCGTGACGTGCGGATCAACCTGATCGACACGCCGGGACATGTGGACTTTACGATTGAAGTGGAACGCTCACTGCGCGTATTAGACGGCGCCGTGGGCGTTTTTTGTGCCGTTGGAGGGGTGCAGCCCCAGTCGGAGACGGTCTGGCGCCAGGCGGACCGCTACCACGTGCCGCGCATCGCGTTCGTCAACAAGATGGACCGCATGGGCGCGGACTTCAACGCCTGCGTCTCCGAGATCCGCACGAAGCTGCGGGCCAATGCGGCGTGCGTGCAGCTGCCGATCGGGCAGGCGGAAGGCTTTAGCGGCATTATCGACCTGATCGAGATGAAGGCGCTGTCGTACGACGAGAGCACCGACGGCCGCGAAATCACAGAATCCGAGATCCCCGCCGAACTGAAGGACGCCGCCGCGGCGGCGCGTGCCGAGCTCTGCGAGAAGGTGGCCGAGGCGGACGACACGATCATGGAGACCTACTTCGCGCAGCCGGAGTTGTCGGCGCAGGTGCTCCGCGAGTCGATCCGCCGCTCGGTGATCGCGGGCAAGATCGTGCCGGTGCTGTGCGGGTCTTCGTTGCGGAACAAGGGCGTGCAGCAGCTGCTCGACGCGGTGGTGCAATACCTGCCCTCGCCGCTGGACCGTCCGCCGGTCGAGGCCACGGACCTCAAGAGCGAGAACAAGGTGACGCGCGAGCAGAGCGCGTCGGCCCCGCTGACCGCGCTCGTCTTCAAGATCGCCACGGACGCCTACGTCGGCCGGCTGTTCTTCGTGCGCGTGTATGCGGGTGTGCTGAAGAAGGGGCAGAACGTCTTCAATCCCCGCGCCCGCAAACGCGAGCGCATCATGAAGATCGTGCGGCTGTTCGCGGACGAGCAGACCGAGGTGGACGAGCTGGGCGTGGGAGAGATCGGCGCGATTGTGGGCCTGAAGGACGCCACCACGGGCGACACGCTGTGCGCCGAGTTCCAGCCGGTGTATTTGGAGCGCATCACGGTTCCCGAGCCGGTGATGTTCATGGCGATCGAGCCGAAGTCCCGGGCGGACAAGGACAAGCTGACCGAGTCCATGGGCCTGCTTTCGGCGGAAGACCCGACGTGCCAGGTGCGCGTGGATGCGGAGACGGGGCAGACGATTTTGAGCGGCATGGGCGAGCTTCACCTGGAGATCCTGGTGGACCGCCTGCGCCGGGAGTTCAAATGCGAGGCCAACACGGGCCGTCCGATGGTGTCGTACTACGAGACCGTCACAGCGCCGGGGAAGAGCACTTACCTCTTCGACCGCGAGCTGGGCGGAAAGCGTCATTACGCGCAATTGACGGTGGAAGTGGTTCCTCTGAAGCGGGGCAGCGGTCATGCGGTGGAGGTTTCCTCCAGCGTGCGGCGGAAGCTCTCGGACGAGAAGCTGGCCGACTGTGTGGAGCAAGGATTGACGGACGGCATCCTGACCGGCGTGCTGGCGCGATACCCGATGACGGACGTGCTGGCGAAGGTCACGGAGGTCGTGATCACGGATGAGGAAACGGCGACAGACGTGGCTTTCAGGACCGCGGCCGTGATGGGGTTCCGCGAGGCGGCTTTGGCCGCAACGCCGGAATTGCTGGAGCCGATCATGTCCCTCGACATCGTGACGCCTGCCGATTATGTCGGCGACATCATGGGGGATATTAACGGCCGCCGCGGTTCGGTGCGCGACATGACGACGCGTGGAGACATGCAGATCGTGCGCGCGCAGGTGCCGTTGGCAGAACTTTTCGGGTACTCAACCGCAATCCGGTCGCTCTCGCGCGGCCGCGCCAGCTATACGATGGAACCTGGCGAATTTGCGGTCGTGCCACGGACAGTAAGAGAACAACTACTGAACAGGTAACGTTAGAATGCAAAGTCAGCGTATACGCATTCGTTTGCAAGCGTACGATCACAGGGTGCTGGATCAGGCGGTGAGCGACATCATCGACACGGCCCGCGGCACCGGGGCGCAGGTCGTGGGACCCATTCCTCTTCCGACGAGGATTGAGCGTTTCACGGTCAACCGCAGCCCCCACGTGGACAAGAAGTCCATGGACCAGTTTGAGATGCGCACGCACAAACGGCTGCTGGACATCGTGGGGCCGACGGCGAAAACCGTCGACGAACTCAAGAAGTTGAATCTGCCTGCTGGCGTGGATATCACAATTCGAATCTAAGGACGGTGACACCATGGAAGGCATAATTGGCAGAAAAATTGGGATGACGCAGGTCTATGACGACCAGGGGCGTCGGATCGCAGTGACCGTACTTGAGGCGGGGCCTTGCCCGGTGGTTCAGGTGAAGACGCCTGACACGGACGGCTACCGCGCGGCTCAGCTCGGCTACGATGAGCAGAAACCGTCACGCCTGCCCAAGGCGGAGGTGAAGCACTTCGAGAAAGCCGGCGTCAAGCCCTGCAAGATGACCAAAGAGTTCGCGCTGGACGAGGGCGAAGAGGTCAAGGCGGGCGAAGCGGTGACGGTCAGCATGTTTGAAGGCGTGAAATACGTCGACGTGACAGGTATCACCAAGGGCCGTGGGTTCGCGGGCGTTGTGCGCCGCTACCGCATGGCGGGTGGTCCGATCACGCACGGTGGCCACTCGAAGCGTCGCGTCGGATCGATCGGTGCGCGTGATCTTCCGGGTTGGGTTGAAAAAGGCAAGCGGATGCCGGGGCACATGGGCGCAGTGAACCGCAAGACGCGGAATCTGGCCGTTGTTCAGGTCCGGGGTGAGGAAAACCTCCTGCTGGTGGCCGGCGCTGTGCCGGGACCGAAGGGCGGCGTAGTCATTATCAGGAAAGCCCTGAAGAAATAGGGGTTGGAGAACCGATGAGCACGATCAAGGTTTTTAATCCGGCTGGCGATGCCGCAGGCGAAATGACCGTTGCGGACGAGCTTCTGGTACTTGACAAGGGCGAGCAGGCCGTGAAGGACGTGGTGGTGGCGATTCAGAACGCCTTCCGCGCGGGAACGGCCTCGACCCTGAGCAAGGGTGAAGTCGCCGGCAGCAACAAGAAGCCCTGGCGCCAGAAGGGGACGGGGCGGGCCCGTGCGGGTCTGCGCCAGAGCCCGGTGTGGCGTGGCGGCGGCGTGGCCTTCGGGCCGAAGCCGCGCGACTTCTCGCAGAAGATCAACCGCAAGGTGCAGCAGCTGGCGTTCACGCGCGCGCTGAGCGACAGGATCGCGGGCGGGCAGGTGGAGGTGATCGAGAAGTTCGATCTTCCCGAGCCGAAGACGAAGCTGCTGACCGCGATGCTGAAGAAGCTGGGCGCGGAACGTTCGGCGCTGATCGTTCTCGATCAGTACGAGGAGAACGTGATGCTGGCGGCCTGCAATCTTCAGAAGGTTGAGGTTGTCACTGCGGAGGAAGTTGATGTATATTCTCTTCTTTTGTACCGCACGCTGGTTGCGACCAAGGCGGGGTTTGAGGCGCTGACGGCGCGCATGAAGAAGGGGAAGACGGAGGTGGGCGCATGAAGCACGCCGGATGTATCCGCAAGGTTCAGATAACGGAAAAGGGCACGCAGCTTGCCTGCGAAAACCAGTACATTCTCGAGGTCGCGCCCGAGGCGAACAAGATCGAGATCAAAAAGGCCGTCGAGACTCAGTTCGGCGTGCATGTGCTGGCGGTCAGAACCCAGAATTACAAGGGCGCGTTGCGTACGCTGCGCAATCGCCGCGTGGTGCGCGATTCCGGCTGGAAGCGCGCGATCGTGACGGTGAAGGCAGGCGAGCGTATCGAGACCGTTTAACGCCGCCAGAGAGGATAAGAGGCCATGGGGCTCAAGACATTCAAACCGAGAAGCGAAGGCTTGCGACACCGTGTCGCTCCGACCTTCGAAGAAATTACCGAAGTCAAGCCTGTTCGCAGGCTGACTGAGGCGACCAAGAGCAAGGCGGGCCGGAACAACCAGGGCCGCATCACGACGCGCCATCGCGGCGGCGGCGTGAAGCGCCGTTACCGTATCGTCGACTTCCGTCGCGATAAAGTCGGTATTCCCGCGCGTGTCGAGGCGATCGCCTATGACCCGAACCGTTCCGCGAACCTTGCCTTGCTGAAATACGTGGACGGCGAGAAGCGCTACATCCTCGCCCCGACGGGGCTGAAGGTGAACGACGCGGTGATGGCGGGGCCTGAGGCCGAGCCGAGCGTCGGCAACGCGCTGCCGCTGGCGCAGATCCCGCTGGGTCTGTTCGTGCACAACATCGAGCTGGTGCCGGGCAAAGGGGGCAAGCTGGCCCGTTCCGCGGGCAACAGCTGCCAGGTGATGGCGCGCGACGGCAACTTCGTGACGCTGCGCCTGCCGTCTGGCGAAGTCCGGCAGTTCCTCTCGAACTGCACCGCGACGGTCGGCCAGGTCGGCAACGCCGAGTGGAGCAGCATTAAGCTGGGCAAAGCCGGACGCAAACGCTGGATGGGCATCCGCCCGACGGTGCGCGGTGTGGCGATGAACCCGGTTGACCATCCGATGGGTGGTGGTGAAGGCCGCACGTCTGGCGGCAGTCACCCTCGTTCGCCTTGGGGCAAGCTGTCGAAGGGCGGGAAGACGCGCAACCGCCGTAAGACCAGCAGCAGGTTCATTGTGAAGCGGAGAAAGTAACGCATGGCAAGGTCGATTAAGAAAGGCCCTTACGTAGAGAAGAGCCTTCTCGAGAAAGTCGAGAAAATGAATGCGTCCGGCAGAAAACAGCCGATCAAGACCTGGTCGCGCCGTTCCATGATTCTACCGGATTTCGTCGGGCATACGTTTGCCATTCATAACGGCAAGCAGCATGTGCCGATTTTCATCACCGAGAACATGGTGGGCCACCGTCTGGGCGAGTTCGCGCCGACGCGCACGTTCAAGCAGCACGGTGTCCATACGGACAAAGCGGTCGCGAAATAACGGAGTTTGAGAACAATGGAAGTGACTGCCATCACCCGTAACGTCAGGATGTCCGCCCAGAAAGGCCGGCCGCTGGCTCGCAAGTGCCAGGGGCTGCCCGTGGCGGCCGCCCTGAAGGTTGTCGAATTCAGCCCGCGCAAGGCCGCGCTCGTCCTGAGCAAGACGCTCAAGTCGGCGATCGCCAACGCGCGGAACAACGCGAACCTCGATGTGGACACGCTCAAGGTGAACTTGTGCGTGTTCGACGAGGGAACGCGCATGCGCCGGTTCTGGCCGCGTGCCCGCGGAAGCGCGAGCCCGATCGCCAAGAGGTTGTGTCATTGCAAGGTTGTCCTGACCGACGGTCAGTGAGGCCGGCGACTTTTCAAGGAGCAAGACTTTGGGACAGAAAGTAAATCCAATCGGTTTCCGGATCGCGGTTGACAAGCAGTGGCGTAGCCGTTGGTTTGCCAACAAGAAGCAATTCGGCGAACTGCTCGCAGAAGACCAGATGATCCGCGAAGTGGTCAAGAAACGCCTCGAGAGCGCAGCGATCACCAAGATCCTGATCGAGCGTTATGCGAACCGCGTGCGCATCAATCTGTTCACCGCCCGCCCGGGCGTCGTGATCGGACGTAAGGGCCAGGACGTCGACAAGATCCGTCAGGACTTGTCGAAGAAGACTGGCAAAGAGATCTACCTCGAGATCCATGAGGTGCGGGATCCTGACGCGAACGCCCAGCTCGTCGCCGAGAGCATCGCGCAGCAGGTCGAGCGCCGCGTGGCCCTCAAACGCGCCATGAAGCGCGCCCAGATGGTCGCGATGGACATGGGGGTCGACGGCATCAAGATCCGCTGCAGCGGCCGCATCAACGGCGCCGAGATTTCCCGCGTGGAGTGGAGCAAGCAGGGCAAGGTCCCGCTGCACACGCTGCGCGCGAACATCGACTACGGGTTTGCGGAAGCGCACACCACTGCGGGCTTGATCGGCGTCAAGGTCTGGATCTGCAAGAAAGACGATTTCCAGCCGGTCCGTACCGGCGGTCAGAGGAGGAGAAAAGATGCCCCTAATGCCTAAGCGGGTTAAACACCGCAAGCAGTTTAAGGGAAACCGTTCCGGCTTCGCCACCTCGGGTGCGCAGCTCGCGTACGGTGAGTTTGGCCTGAAGGCGCTCGAACGCGGGTTTTTGACCAACACGCAGATTGAAGCCTGCCGTGTGGTGATCAATCGCGAGATGAAGCGCAAGGGAAAACTGTGGATCCGTATCTTCCCCGACAAGCCGGTCACCCGCAAGCCGATCGAAGTGCGTATGGGCGGCGGAAAGGGTAATCCGGAGTTGTGGGTCGCCGTGATTCTTCCCGGCAAGATGCTGTTCGAGATCGGCGGCGTGCCGGACTCCGTGGCCCGCGAGTGCCTGCGTTTGGCGGACACGAAGCTCGGCATCCGGACGCAGCTCGTCACACGCAATGTAACGGGAGCTTAACGGTACCATGAAAGCAAGAGACTTGAGAGAACTTGGAGCGGCGGAGCTCGACCAGAAGATCCGGGAAGTGTCGCAGGAGTTGAATGACATGCGGATCAAGCACCGGTCGGGCGCCGGGGTCGAGAAACCGGTCCGTATGCGTACGCTGCGTCGTGAGATCGCGCGTATGAAGACGGTTCAAGCTGAGCGGGAGGCTAAGTAAATGGCCGAAACAAATGAGATTCGCGGCAGCCGCAAAGTCCGCAAGGGCAAAGTGGTCAGCAAGAGCGGCGAAAAGTCGGTGATCGTGCAGGGCGAGCGTCGCGAGCAGCATCCGGTGTATGGCAAGGTCATCCGCCGGTTCCAGAAATACCACGCCCACGACGAAGAGAACACCGCCAAGGTCGGCGACACGGTGACCATCATGGAAACCCGTCCGCTGAGCGCGACGAAGCGCTGGCGCATCGTCAAGCCGGAGGTGAAGTAACATGATTCAGGAACAGACGATGATGGTGGTGGCGGACAACACGGGCGCTAAGCGCGCAATGTGTTTCCGCGTCCTCGGTCAGCGCAAGCGCTACGCCCATCTGGGCGACGTGGTCCGCGTGGCCATCAAGGAGGCGGCTCCCACGGGCGCCGTCAAGAAGGGTCAGGTCTGCACGGCGGTGATCGTGCGCACCGGGCAGCCCATCCGCCGCGACGACGGTTCGTATGTCCGCTTCGACCAGAATGCGTGCGTGATCGTGGACAACAAGATGAACCCGGTCGGTTCGCGTATTTTCGGGCCTGTCGCCCGCGAGTTGCGCGACAGGAACTACATGAAGATCATCTCACTGGCCCCGGAAGTGGTCTGATCCAGTGATCGACCGTGGCGCTGATGATGCCGGGGTTAGGCCTGCGGGCGTCAAAACGGCTACGAGTTAGGAAACAGCATGAGTGTTGCTAGAATCAAGAAGAACGATACGGTGATCGCCATCGCTGGCGAGTCCGCCGGACAGACAGGCAAAGTCCTCCGCGTGATGGCCGACAAGGGCCGGGTGGTGGTGCAGGGCCTGAACATGGTGAAGAAGGCCGTCCGCCGTTCCCAGACCGCCCCCAACGGCGGTTTCGTGGACCGTGAGGCGCCGATGGATCTGTCTAACCTGATGCCCTATGACCCGGATAAGAAAAAGGGCGTCCGCATCAGCAAAGTCCGCGAGGGCGATAAAATGGTGCGTAAATCCAAGGCTTCCGGAAAGAACCTGGACTAAGGGAGGCGGAGATGGCCAATCTCAAAGAAAGATTCGCGAGTGAATTGGCGCCGAAGCTTCAGGAGAAGCTGGGCGTGACCAATAAGATGTTGATTCCCCGCCTCCAGAAGGTGGTGATCAACATGGGCTTCGGCATCGTCGAGAAGGACGTGCAGAAGTCGATCGTCGACGACCTCACCAAGCTGACCGGCCAAAAGCCGGTGCTGTGTAAGGCACGCAAGAGCATTTCGAACTTCAAGCTGCGCGAAGGCATGGTGATCGGCGCAAAGGTGACCCTGCGCGGCCAGCGGATGTTCGATTTCATGGAGCGCCTGGTCTGCAGCGCGCTGCCGCGTATCCGCGACTTCCGCGGGATACCTAACCGCGGGTTTGACGGGCGGGGCAACTACACGCTGGGCTTGAAAGAGCACACGATCTTCCCCGAGATGGTCGACTCCGGCGTGCAGGGCAACGATGTCGGCATGGACATCACCTTCGTCTCATCGGCGAAGGACAACAAGGGCACCCGCGAGCTGCTCGCGATTATGGGCATGCCGTTCGCCGGCAAATAAGGAGGATTTCCACAATGGCCAAAACCTGTCTGATGGAAAAAGCCAAACGTACGCCGAAGTTTTCTTCGCGCAAGTACTACCGGTGCTCCCGTTGCGGGCGTCCGCGTGCGTACATCCGTAAGTTCCAGCTCTGCCGTATCTGTTTCCGCGAGCTGGCTGTTTCGGGAATGATCCCGGGTGTGACCAAGGCAAGCTGGTGAGGAGAGAATAATGACGTCGGATCCGATTTCTGACATGCTGTTGCGCATCCGTAATGCGCAGAAGGCTGGTCTGCCCTCGATCGAGCTTCCGGGCTCCCGTATCAAGGGCGAGATTGCTCGCGTGATGAAGGACGAAGGTTACATCACGAACTTCACGATGACCAACACCGTTCCCCGTGTGCTGAGCATCGAACTGAAGTATAACGACGATGCCGAACCGGCGATCCGCGGCCTGCGCCGCGAGAGCAAGCCGGGGCTCCGCAAGTTCTGCGGCGTGCAGGACATTCCCAACGTGCTGGGCGGTATGGGTACCGCGGTCCTGAGCACGTCGGGTGGAGTGGTCAGCGGCAAGGAAGCCCGCAAGCGCAAGCTTGGCGGCGAACTGATCTGCACAATCTGGTAAGAGGGCTTCAACGATGTCGAGAATTGGTAAACAACCGGTCGCCATCCCCGCGGGTGTCACCGTGACCGCCAAGGACAACGCGGTGACCGTCAAGGGCAAGCTGGGCGAACTGAGCCGGACGTTCCAGAGCGGGATCACCGTGAAGGTCGAGGACGGCAAGGTGCTGGTCTCGCGTGCGGACGATACGCGCCTGCAGAAGAGCTGCCACGGCCTGAGCCGCACCTTGGTCAAGAACATGATCGAGGGTGTGGTCAACGGCTACAAGAAGGCGCTGAGCATTGAGGGCACGGGCTTCAAGGCCGTGCTCCAGGGCAAGAAGCTGAGTCTGTCGCTGGGTTTCGCATCCCCCAAAGACTATCTGATCCCTGACGGCATCAAGATCACGGTCGACCCGACGGGACTGAACGTGACGATCGAGGGGATCGATAAGGAACTCGTTGGCGAGGCCGCGGCCCGCATCCGTAGTTACTATCCGGCCGAGCCCTATAAGGGCAAGGGTATCAAGTACGTTGGCGAGCAGATCCGCCGCAAGCAGGGCAAGACTGTCGCGTAACGCCTGAACGGAGCTGATGAACATGAGTTTTAACCGTAAAGAACAACGCACTCGCCGCCACCTGCGCCTGCGTCAGCGGGTCAAGGGGACGGCTGCGCGTCCGCGTATGGCCATCTGCATCTCGAACAAGCACATGTACGTGCAGTTCATTGATGACAGCGCCATGCACACGCTGGCTTCGACCTCCACCCTGAAGGAGTCGAAGCACTGCAATCTGGAAACCGCCAAGCTGGTCGGCGAACAGGCTGCCAGCGTGGCGAAGGAAAAGGGCATTTCGATCGTGGTCGTCGACCGCGGCGGCTTCAAGTATCACGGTCGCGTCAAGCAGATCGTGGAGGCGGCGACGTCCGCTGGCCTGAAGATCTCTGAGCGTGCCGCTGAAACGGCAGAGGAGGCGAAGTGAGCGCAGAGGCAAAATACTCCCGTAATGAGTCGAAGAGCGAGTTCGACGAGCGCGTCGTGTTTGTGAACCGTTGCGCCAAGGTCGTGAAGGGCGGGCGCCGTTTCAGCTTCAGCGCCGTGGTCGTCGTGGGTGACCGCGAAGGCCGCGTGGGCTTCGGTTTCGGCAAGGCCAACGAGGTCAGCGACGCCATCCGCAAGGGCGGCGATGCGGCCAAGAAGGCGATGATGCGCGTCAAGCTCGCCGGGAAGACCATCCCGCACGAGGTGACCGGCGTGTGCGACGGCGGCCGCGTGCTGCTGAAGCCCGCCCCGGACGGCGCCGGCCTGATCGTCGGTGGCGGCATGCGCCCCGTGCTCGAGGCCGCCGGTGTCCGTGACGCCATCGGCAAGTCGCTGGGCAGCAAGAACCGCCTGAACGTGGTCAAGGCCACCGTGGACGCCCTGAACAAGCTGCGTTCCGCGGAAGAGATCGCGGCCGCTAGGGCATAATCGTTCTGCCCTTCCGGCGGACCCGCCCGACCGGGCTGGCCCGCCGGAGCAAACAAAGGAACTTATTCAATGGATCTGTCATCACTGAAAAATGTTGCGGGCGCCCGTAAGCCCCGCAAGCGCGTGGGCCGCGGCAGCGCCTCGGGTATGGGCAAGACCTCGACCCGCGGCCACAAGGGCCAGCAGGCCCGTAAAGGCCACAAGGTCAAGCTCGGTTTCGAAGGCGGTCAGATGCCTTTGGTCCGCCGTCTGCCGAAGCGCGGTTTCACGAACCCGACGCGGGTCGAGTATTTCGGGGTTAACGTGTGTGACCTCGAGCGGTTCGACAACGGTACGGAAGTGACTCTCGACCTGCTTCGCGAGAACGGTCTGTTCACCAACAAGTTCGACGGCGTCAAGGTTCTCGGCAGCGGCGAGCTGACCAAGAAGCTGACCGTCAAAGTCAACGGTGTCAGCGCGTCGGCCAAGGCGAAGATCGAAGCCGCGGGCGGCAGCGTGGAAATCGTCTGAGGTTTTTCACCATGCCCATGCTTGCCACTTTTGCGAACACCTTCAAAATCCCGGAACTCCGGAAACGCATCCTGCTGACGGTCGGGTTGGTTTTCATCAGCCGCCTGATCTCCATGATCCCGACACCGGGTGTCGATTGGCAGACGTTGCAGGCTGAACTGGCCCGTATCCGTGAGACCGCCGGCGCGGGCGGCGGCCTCATGGACTGGTTCAACGTGTTCAGCGGCGGCGCGCTCAACCAGTGCGCGGTCGGCTTTTTGAGCATTTGGCCCTACATCAGCGCTTCGATCATCATCCAGCTGCTGACGGCGGTCATCCCCTTGTTCGAGAAGCTCCGCCAAGAGGGCGAGTCGGGCAGGCTGAAGTTGGCTCAGTACACGCGTTATCTCACGATCGGCATTTGTGTGTTCCAGGCTTTTGCCTTGGCCACGGCGTTGCAGAATCCGGCTTCGTTCGGGCTCGGCAACGTGCAGATCGTGACGCGCCCGGGCCTTGGCTTCAATATCATGACCGTCATCTGCATGACGTCGGCATCGCTGCTCGTCATGTGGCTCGCGGACCAGATCACCCAGCGCGGCATCGGGAACGGCACGTCGTTGATCATCATGATCAACATCACGTCGCGCCTGCCGGTCGCGATCATCGAGGCCTGGACGCGGTATTTCGGCCTGGGCGGCATCACCGCCACCAAGAGCCCGATCGAGCTGCTCCTGCTGCTGCTTTTCGGTTTCATGATCGCCATGGGAACCGTGATGCTGACGCAGGGTGTGCGCAAGGTGCCCATCCACTCGACGCGTCGCGCGGCGGGCGGCGGGAACTCTTACGGGATGCAGCAGACCTACATGCCGCTGCGCGTGAACTACACCGGCGTTATGCCCATCATCTTCGCGGGGCCGCTCATCCAGTTCCCCGCGGCGATCCTGAGCCGCATCCCGCCGGAAATCGCGTGGCTCGGTTGGCTGAAGTGGCTGGGCGGGCAGCTGGTCGACATGACCAGCCCGATCCACCTCGGCTGCTATGCGATCCTGATCATGTTCTTCGCGTTCTTCTGGGTCGCCACTCAGTTCAATGCGATGCAGATCTCGGATAATCTGAAGCGTGAGGGTTCATATGTGCCGGGCATTCGGCCGGGGCGCGCCACGGCCGAGTACCTGGACGCGCTGATGACCCGCGTGACGCTGATCGGCGGTACGGGCCTGCTCGTCATCGCTCTGGTGCCGCAGTTGCTGCGCGGAATGATGGAACTGCCTTGGGAAATGGCCTCTTTCTTTGGCGGCACCAGCTTGCTGATCATCGTCGGCGTGGCGCTCGATACGCTGCGTCAGATGGAGTCGCACCTGCTGATGCGCAACTACGACGGCTTCCTGAAACACGGCCGTCTGCGCAGCCGGCGCTAAAGCCGGTCGGCCGGAAGACGGCTTTTGACATCTATTGCAACAGGCTTGCGGATTTAATCTGCGGGCCTGTTCTTTTTTTATATCGCGCACTTTGCACGGTCCGTCCATCCGTTGTATCATGGGCAGGCAAGACATAAATTCAGTGAGGGGGGAGGACGGGAATGAGGACACAGCATCGCAGGGCGTCGCGTCTGGTTCTTTGCGTGGCCGCCGCGTGGCAGGTCGCCGCCACCGCCGCGGCCATCGAGGGCCGGGTCTACCTCGACGCGAACCGCAACGGGGTTTTCGATGCCGGCGAAGCCGGCGTGACGAACGTGCCGGTCAGCGACGGCGCGCGCGTGGCCGTGACCGACCCGGCGGGCGGCTACCGGCTGGAGACTTCGAACGCCGCTACGATCGTCTGGGTCTGCCTTCCCAGCGGGCATGCCGCGTCGGGGAAGTTCTGGCGCGCGGTTGAGGACAAGGGGCGCGCGGATTTCGGCCTGGTGCCGCAGGCCCAGACGGAGGATTTCGCCTTCGTGCAAATCACGGACGCGCATGTCGGCCGCGCCGACTTGGTTGCCGCGTTCGCCGGCCATCTCGGCCGGCTGCCTCATCCTTTCGCCTTTGTCGTGAACACGGGCGACCTCGTGGGCGGCGTTGATGTCGTGCGCCCCGATAAGGCGCAAGCGCAATACGACCGGTATCTCGGTGCGGCGGCGGCCTTCACCGTGCCGCTGTTCAACCTGCCTGGAAATCATGAGCACGTGGCCTTCAACACGCCGAATCCCGACACGGCGCATCCCTTTTACGGAAAAGGCCTTTATCGGCGCGTGTTCGGCCCCACCTATTACTCGTGGGATTGGGCCGGTGTCCATTTCGTGGCGCTTGACGGCACGACGCTGCCATATCAGGAAAGGCTCGGGGACCACCAGCTGTCTTGGCTGGCCGCCGACGTGGGCGCTCAGCCCGCGGACAAGCCGCTGGTCATCTTCTGCCACCAGTCGATCCCCGACTTGCGCGACGCCAAAGAACTGGCCGGGATCCTGCAGGGCCGCCGCGTCCTCGGCGCGTTTTGCGGTCATCTGCACCGGACCTTCACCACGCGGCTGGGAGAGATTCCCGTGTACCTGAGCGGCGCGATGAGCGGCGCGTGGTGGAGCGGACCGAACATCGACGGGACGCCGCAGGGGTTCCGTGTGGCGAACATCAAGAACGGCACGCTGAAGACGGCTTTCTTCAGCCGCGAGGGGGCGACGCCCCTTTCCGTCGTGGCGCCTTTGGCCTCGGCCGTGCAGTCGGGAACCATCGAGGTCGCGGCGACCGTTTTGGATTTCGGGCAGCCGGCAGGGGTGTCGGCGTCGTTCGTCGGACAGCCGGTGCTGCTGAAGCAGGCGTCGCGCGATGAGCTGTGGTCGGTCTGGAGGGGAACGGCGGATACCCGGCTGGCGTTCGACGGCGACCGCACGCTGGAGATCACCGCGAAGCGGGGTGACTCGACCAACACGTTCGTGATCCGCTATCTGGTTTCTAACGGCCGCGCGGAACGCTATCAGGCGGATGAGGGCGCGACGCTCAAGATTCAAGTGAGGGGAATCGACACCACGGACACCGTCCTGTTCAACGGTGAACCGCTGGGGGTGATCCCGTCGGGCACCTCGAACGAGACGACCTTGGCGTTTGCGGTCAGCAAGGAGCGGCTGGCGAAATTCAACCGGGTGACGGTCCGCGCCGAAGCGCAGGCGAAAGGCAAGGACGTGTTCAGTGTCGGCCCGGTCGCGCTCGAGTACAAAGGCAAGCGGATCCACGATCTACGGTACGCGTCCTTCGAGCGGCACACGGTGGCGGGCGACGATCCGAAGCGCCGCGAGAAAGCGCTCTACTACTGTCTGCCGTGAGATTCGTATGGCCATGGAAATACGCTTGTGGTATACGTAATGCAACATCGTTTTAAGATGTGTTTTTTGGGGGGTGTTACATATGGCAGAACTCGGGTTGCGCGTGCCGGAACCCACGCAAGGGGATGCGGCGCTGATTCAGGAGATGTGTGCCCTCGGTGGACGCATGAAACGGCAGCTGGCGCGGGTGATCGTCGGGCAGGAGAACGTCATCGATGAGGTTCTCGTCGCGGTGTTCAGCCGCGGCCACGCACTGCTGGTCGGCGTGCCAGGGGTCGCCAAGACGCTGCTCATCAGCACAATCAGCCGCGTGATGGATCTCAGTTTCAAGCGCGTCCAGTTCACGCCGGACCTGATGCCGAGCGACATTACGGGGACGGACGTGTTGGAGGAGGACCACACCACGGGCCGCCGGACGTTCCGTTTTGTCAAGGGCCCCGTCTTCGCCAACATGGTGCTGGCGGACGAGATCAACCGCACGCCGCCCAAAACACAGGCCGCGATGCTCGAAGCCATGCAGGAGCACCGCGTGACCGTCGGCGGCGAGAACTACCGCCTGCCGGAGCCTTTCTTTGTTCTCGCCACCCAGAACCCGATCGAGCAGGAGGGCACCTATCCCTTGCCCGAGGCGCAGCTCGACCGCTTCATCTTCAACATCATCGTCGACTATCCGAGCAAGGCCGAGGAGAGCCTGGTGATCCGCCAGGTGACCGGTCCGCTGTCCGATGCGGTGGAGAAGGTCCTGAACGCCGAACAGGTTCTGAAGATGCAGGACCTCGTGCGGCGCGTGCCCGTCGCGGATCACGTCATCGACTTTGCGCGCGACCTGACTCGCGCCACGCGCCCGACCCAGCCCGAGGCGCCGGACTTCGTGCGCGAGATGGTGGCGTGGGGCGCCGGCCCCCGCGCGGGCATCAGTCTCATTACTGCGGCCAAGGCGCGCGCGGCGCTGTACGGGCGCTACCACGCCACCACGGCGGACGTCGCGGCGGTCGCCTATCCGGTGTTGAGGCACCGCGTGCTAACCACCTTCAACGCCGAGGCCGCGGGCGTGAAGAGCGACAAGATCATCGCCATGCTGCTGGAGCGCCTGCGCCCTTCCGAGAGCCTGGACGTGTGAGCACACGGACAGACACGGCCGGCACCGTGAACTGTGAACCGTTGAACCGTGAACCTCTCCAACCTGTGGCTATCTCATGTCCGCCCCCTCATATATGCGGTTTCTGCCGCCCGAGGCGCTCGCCAAGCTCGGACGCTGTGAATTGCTCGCGCGGGGAGTGGTCGAAGGGTTCATCTCCGGCAAGCATAAAAGCCCCTTTAAAGGGTTTTCGGTCGAATTCGCCGAGCACCGTCAGTATGCGCCGGGCGATGACCTGCGCAATCTCGACTGGCGTGTGCTGGCGCGCAAAGACCGCTACTACATCAAACAGTATATCGAAGAGACCAACATGCGGGCCACGCTGCTGCTCGACGCCTCGGGCTCGATGGCCTATGCGGGCGACGCGGCGGCGCCGCGCGATGGCCGGCCCTGCTCGAAACTGGCCTACGCGCAGCACATCGCGGCGATGCTCGGCTATCTGCTGATCGGCCAGCAAGACGCGGCGGGGCTGGTCACCTTCGACACCCAACTGCGGACCTATCTGCCGGCGCGCGCGCGGGCCAGCCAGGTGCGCGGCATCCTTGAGACGCTGGAGAAGACCGAGCCCGGCGGTGAGACCGGACTGGCGGACATCTTCCACGACATCGCCGAGCGGATTCCGCGGCGCGGCCTGGTCGTGATCCTGAGCGACCTGTACGACGATTCCGAAGCGCTGATCAAGGCGCTGCACCATTTCCGCTACCGCCGCCACGAGGTGCTGCTGTTCCATGTGGTGGCCGACGAGGAGCTGACGTTCCCCTTCGATTCGTTCACCAAGTTCCGCGACCTGGAGCGGCCCGAGGCGATGCTGCCGATCGATCCGCGCACGATCCGCGCGACCTATCTGGAACGGATGCGGGCGTTTCTGTCCGACATCGAATCGGCCTGCGGACGCATGAAGATCGACTACGTGCGGATGAATACCCGCGTGCCGTATGACGAGGCACTTTCGGCGTATCTGATGAAGAGACGGTAGATGCTGTTCTTGAATCCATATCTGCTGCTGGGGTTGCTCGGAATCGCGATTCCGGTCATCATCCACCTGTTCAACCGGCGCAATGCCCGCGAGGTCAAATGGGGCGCGATGCGCTTCCTGCTGGACAGCCTGATGAGCCGGCGGCGCAGTCTGCTGCTGGAGGAGATGCTGCTGCTCGCGGCGCGGTGTCTCTTGGCCGGGTGCGCGGTGTTGGCGATGGCGCGGCCTTTCGTGCCGGCGGGCTCCTCGTTCCCGTGGTGGGCGGTGCTGCCACTGGGGCTGCTCGGCATCGTCCTGTTTGGCATGAGTTTCGCGCTGGGCCGGTACCGCACGTGGCAGTTTTTGACGTGGCTCGCCTGCCTGCTCTGCCTCGCGCTCAGTGCCGGTGCGATCCTGCTTGAAAAGCGGCTGAGCCTCAACCGCTTCGTCGGAGGCACGGCGCGCGATATCGCGCTGGTGATCGACGGCTCTTCATCGATGACGCTGTCGGTCGACGGCGAAACTAATTTCAGCCGGGCGCTCAAAGAGGCGGCGCGGCTGGTCGAGGAGGCGCCGCGCGGCGTGGCCTTCAGCGTGATCGTGGCGGGCGCGGTGCCGGATCCCCTGGTACCCGCGCCGGTGCCGGACCGCAAGTATGTGCAGACGGCGCTGGAGCAGGCGATCCCCGTGCAGGGCGTTCTGCGGGTGCCGGACGCGCTGGCCGCGGCCGCCGCGTCGCTGGTGCAGGGCTCGCATCTTACCAAGCAGATCATCCTGATCGGCGACGGCCAGTCGATCGGCTGGCAGACCGGCGACCTGGAGAGCTGGGGCTTTCTCAACGAGGCCTTCGCGCGCCTGCCCGCCAAGCCACGGGTCTTCGTGCGTACCCTGGAGCTGCCGCAGGGCATCCGCAACTTGACGCTCAAGAACGTGGCGTTTTCCCGCCCCGTCGTGGGCACCGACCGCGACGTGCGCGTGGACGTGACGCTGGCGAACACGGGGCGCGAGGCGGTGACGCCCGCGAACGTGACCTTGTCCGCAGGCGGCAAGGAGAAGATCGACCGCTCCGTGGGTCAGATGGCGCCGGGGACCGAGCGGGTGGTCTCGTTCCTGCACCGCTTCGACACGCCGGGTGCGCAGGTGGTGGAGGCGCGGGTGGCGTCCGAAGACGAGATGGCGTCGGATGACAGCATGCGGCGCGTGATGCAGATCATGCGCACGCTCAAGGTGCTGGTGGCGGACGACGGCCGTGCGGTGCGGCTGCTGGACCGGGCCGGCGGATATGTCGCCTTGGGCCTGATGCCTTCGGCCAAGGGGCTGCAGGAGCGCGAGACCCGGAAAGGGCGGGAACCGTTGCGCCCCCGTTATTTGATGGAGCCCGAACTGATCGCCGCGAGCGGTCTGGGGCTCAAGCGCACGCTGGCCGGCTACGCGGTAACCGTTCTGGCGGACGTGCCGTCGCTGCCCGAAACCCAGGCGGCGCAGCTTTCCGAGTACGTGCGCCTCGGCGGCAGCCTGCTGGTCGTGCACGGCGCGCGGTCTGACGCGGCGTTCTACAACGGCTGGCAGAGTGCGGGTTCGCCGGTGTTGCCGCTGCCGCTCGGCGAGTGCGTGGTGGCTGGACAGACGGGCGTGAAAATCGATCCGGGAACATTCAAGCATCCCGCGCTCGCGCTGTTCCGCGAATCGGGCGACTTGGCGGACGCGGTGGTGGAGTGCTACCGGCAGGCGCGGGAGACCAATGACGTGTCGGGCGTGGTGGCGCGGTTACAGAACGGCGCCGCCTTCATGGCGGAGCAGGCATTGGGCAAGGGCCGCGTGGTGCAGCTCTTCGTGCCGCTCGACCGCACGGCGGGGAATCTGGTGGCGCGGCAGTCGTTCTTGCCTCTGATCCAGGAGGTCACATCCTATCTGGCGCAGCCGGTGATCGCTTCCCTGAACATCCCGCCTTCGCGCGGCGCGGTGGTGCAGCTCGCTTCGCCCGCGCTGACGCAGATGAGCGGTAGCGGCCTGTTCGCCGAATATTTCAAGAAGGACAACTTCAAGAAGGTGCTGTTGACGCGCATCGATCCCACGCTGGACCTGACGTGGAACGAGAACAGCCCCGCCGAGGGGCTGCCGCGCGACTACTTCACCGTGCGCTGGACCGGATCGTTCGTGCCGAAACGGAGTGGCACGTACACGTTCTATGTGAACGCCGACGACCGGCTGACCCTGCGCATCGGGGCGCACGAGGTCCGAATGACGGATTATGGCCAGCAGCGCGAGATGCGCGGCACCTTCAAGGCCGGCGAGCGCTATCCGCTCTCCGCGGAGTTCGGCGAGGACAGCGGACAGGCCGGGGTGTGGGTGGACATGGAGGGCCCGGACTTCCCGCGGGCGCGGCTGCCGGGCGATTGGCTGGTGCCGGTGCGCGGCGATGCGGACTCGTGGGCGGACGCGGTGGACACGCAGGTCTTGGCGCCGGGCGGGCGCACCCTTTTCGCCAAGATCCGCTACGGCGAAGACGGCCTGGCTCTGCGCACGGACAGCCCGCTGATGCAGGGGCTCTACGAGGTGAGGGTTCCGGCTGCGGCTGCGAGCTGGCTCGGTCATCTCGCCAACACGAACGATGTCTTTCCGCTGTGCGTGATGGAAAATCCGGAAGAAAGCAAGCTCGACGCGCTGACGGCGGACGAGCAGGCGATCGTGGCGCGGCACTCCGATGTGACCCTGACCCATTCGTTTGAGGATCTGCAGAAGGCGCTGGTCGGCAAAACGTTCGGGCGCGAATTGTGGCGTATTCCAGCCATGGTGCTTTTTGTGTTGCTGATACTGGAGTCTGTGCTGACGCGCTGGATCTGCGTGCAGCGCAAGACGGGCGAGAACGAAATGAGGAGTTAGGCGTGAGGGGGGGCAGACCGTGTTTTCCGGACGCCTTCAGCCTAAATTGCAAAAAACCTGAAATGGACCCTGTACGCATAGATTTGCTTCCGCCGGAGATTCCGACGTGGACGGTGGCGCTGATAACGCTGGCCGCGTTCGGCCTCTGGCTTGGCGTGCGCGTGCTGACGCGTCGCGTCCGCGAGCGGATGCCGGCCTTCGGCGTGGTGGTGCCGCGCGCGCTATCGGCTGTGGCGGCGGCGTGGTGCCTGCTGCAGCTTCTGGGCCGTGCCGTGACGTATGCCTGCACATGGCCGCTCTGGGTGGCGGCCGTGATGCTGGGCCTCGGCGTCGAGACGGTGTCCGCCTGCTTCCATCGCGAGCGGCGCACGCTGCCGCCGCGATCGGGCGTGGCGATCCTGGGGCTGCGCGCCGCGGCGATTGCGCTGTCGGTGCTGATCCTGATGCAGCCGGTGCTGGTGCGCTCCACGGGCAAGAAGATCACGCGGCGCGTGGCGGTGCTGGTGGACGAGTCGGACTCCATGCGTTTCACGGACCGGCAGTGGCTGCCGGGCGAGCGGCTGGCGTGGGCCGCGCACATCGGACGGCTGGGCGACGCGCAGCGGGCCGAATTCGCCGGCGAGAAGAGCGACGCGCAGACGCTTTGGGACCGTTTGCCGGAAACAGACCGTACGGCGGTGAGCGGCGTGTGCGAGACGTCGCGCGTGGCGCTGGCATGTGACCTTCTGAAAAGGGCGGGCGCGGATGGCGAGTCCCTCCTCGCCAAACTCGGCAACCGCTATGATCTGGATTTGTTCACGTTCGGACGCGGTCTCGCGCGCGCCGCCGAGGCGGAGATCGGACAGGCTCTCGTCTCTACCGGGACCGTCACCTTCGCGCAGCGGTATTTCCGTTCGGCGACCGACATCACGGCGGCGTTGGAAGGTGTGCTGAAAGAGATACCCTCCGAACAGCTCGCGGGTGTGCTGGTGCTGAGCGACGGCATTCACAACGCGGACGCTTCGGTGCTGCCGGTCACGCGGCGGTTCGGTGCCCAAGGCGTGCCGGTGTGCGGCGTGATGATCGGCGGTACGCGCCTGCCGTTTGACATCGCGCTGGCGGATGTGATTGCGCCGGAATCGATCTTCTTGGGGGACCGCGTGCGGATGATTGCGAGCGTCAAGGCCACGGGCGCGATCGGAAAGAAGATGAAAGTGAGCCTCCTCTGCGGCGACGAGGTGGTGGAAGAGTCTGCCCTCGAAATTTCTTCTGACGACTGGCAGCGGGAAATCCGGCTGGCGCACGAGCCGAAGACCAACGGCGTGGTCCGCTACGAAGTGCGCGCCGAAACGCTGGAGGGTGAACTGTTCAGCGACAACAACGCCTGGCGCTCGGACGTGGCGGTGAGCGATGACCGCATCAACGTGCTGCTGGTGGATGATTCGCCGCGCTGGGAGTTTCGCTACTTGCGCAACCTTTTCTTTGGGCGCGATAAGTCGGTGCACCTCCAGTCTTGGCTGGTGCACCCGGATAAACTCGTCGGCGCCGCCGAAGGCGGGCTGCCGCCGGCTTCGGCCAGCCGCGCTTTCGGCGACGCGGAGTCGGGCGGATGGCCGGTGAGCCGCGCCGAGTGGCGGGCGTTCGACGTGATCATCTTGGGCGACCTGGACGCGGCCACGCTGACGCCGCAGGTGCAGGAGGAGATCCGCGCGTGCGTGGCGGACCGCGGGGCGCTGCTGGTCGTCATCGGCGGGCCGCGGGCCATGCCGCACGCGTTTCCGATGGATTCGCCGCTGGCCGGGCTGGTGCCGTTTACCGTGCGGGAGGAGGAGAGCTATTGGCAGGGGCCGGAGCAGGCCTATCGGTTGGCCCTGACCCCGGCGGGCCAGTCCCATCCCGTGATGGTGCAGTCGGGCAGCCTGTCGGAGAACGAGGAGGTGTGGCGGTCGCTGCCGCCGTTCGACTGGCGCTTGCCGGTGACCGCGAAACCCGGCGCGGAAATCTTGGCGACCGCCGCGCCGGAGGACGGCGGGCAGGAGAAGGTTCTGACCGACGTGCGGCAGGCCGTGTCGCATCTCGAGGACGTGATGCAGCACCGCGCGAAACTCGCGCTGATCGTGGCGCGGCGCGTGGGCCGCGGCAAGGTGCTGGGGATGGCATTCGACCGCACCTGGCGGCTGCGCTACCGCACCGGCGACGTGCGGCACCACCGTTTCTGGGGACAGGTGATGCGGTGGGGCTTGGGTGAGCGGCTGCGCGCGGGGCAGGAGCGTTTCCGCGCGGGCACCGACCGGCTGGTGTACGGCCCCGAAGATCCGGTCAACGTGATGGCGCGCGTGCTGAACGAGGATTTCTCTGGCGCGCCGGATGCGGCGCTCGAAGCCGTCCTGAAGAACGGCGAAGGGCGCGAGGTCACGCGTGTGAAGCTGGCACCGCGCGCCGGATCGCACGGGTTCTACGAAGCCGTGTTGCCGCCGCAGGGACAGGCCGGCGCGTGCCAACTCGACGTCGTGCGCACCGACACCGTCGCCCGCGAGCGCGTGGAGACCTCGTTCCTGGTCACGGCATCGCGCCGTCCGATCGAAATGGGCAACGTGCGGCCGGAGCGGGCTATGCTCGAAGCGCTGGCCAAAGGAACGGGCGGAAGAGTTGTCACGCCCGATGCGGCGCGGACGCTGGCGGAGGTGTTCGGCGAGGGCCGCCGCGTGGTGCAGGAACGGCGCGAGTACGCGCTGTGGAACAATCCCTATGTGCTGGTTCTGTTGGCCTTGTTGTTGACGGCCGAATGGCTGTTGCGTAAGAAGGGGGGCCTGGCGTGAGTGGCGCAAACAATCTTCCGCCCGAACTGACGGCGCAGCTCAAGCGGATGGTCCGGCGCGTGAAGGCGATCCTGCTGGCGCGCGGCCTTCTGGCCGTGGCGGCGGTGATGGTCGGGGCCGTGTTGGCGATCATGGCGATCGACGCGGCGGTCGTGCTGTGCCATCCGGCGGTACGGTGGGCCTTTTCGCTGGCGGGGCTGGCGCTGGTCGCGGCGACGGCCTGGACTCTGCTGGTCCTTCCCCTGGCACGTCCGCTGACCCTGACGCGCATGGCCCGCGTGCTGGAGACGCGCCATCCCGACATGCAGGAGCGAATCAGCTCGGCGATCGAATTGGCCGAGCACGGCGGCTCCGATGCGGAGCGCGCTTCGGCCGAGTTGATCGCGCTTTTGACGCGGGACGCCAAGAGCGACCTGGCCGGCATGCGTCCGCGGCAGGAGTTCACGGTGCGCACGGTCAAGCCGTTCCTCAAAGCGGCGGTCTGCGTCCTGGTGGTGCTCGGCGCCCTGTTCGCGGTCTGGCCGCAGCAGAGCTGGCTGCTGCTCCTGAGGGCCATCGCGCCGCACCGCGAGTTCGACACGTTGCTGGCGAGCGTGCTGGAGGTGAAGCCGGGCGACGTCATGCAGTTGGCGCAGACGCCGCTGCGCATCGCGGTCAAGGCCCCCGAGCGCCACGGGCTGCGGGCCGAAATCCATTTCACGCGGCTCGGCGGGCGCAAGACGGTGGAGCGCATGAAGCGGCTCTCGGCGCCGGGAGCGGACCCCGTGACGTATGAATTGGAGATCCCTTCCGTCGAGGAGAGTTTCGAATACCGGGTGCGGTATGGCAACGGCTACACGCGCCCCTACAGCCTCTTGGTCGTGGCCGAGCCGCGCGTGGCCGAGACGCGCGTGAGCTATGCCTATCCGGCCTATACGGGCCTGTTGGCTACGCAGCAGGTGGGCGAGGCTCAGGCGATCGCGGCGGTGGCTGGCACGCGCATCCGCATCGAGAGCGTTTTCGGCCGCGCCTGCGAAGCGGCGTTGCACATCAACGCGCTGACGCTGCGGCTGCCGGGAGGGCCGGTGTCCAACGGCGTCTGGCTCCAGACGATGAGCACCAACCGCACGGGGCGCTGGGCGCTGACGCTCCGCGACGCGTACGGTTTCACCAACCGCCCCGCCTGGGCGGCGTATACCGCCGTGCCGGACCGTCCGCCGGAAGTCGCGCTGGCGACGCCGGAGGCCGCGAGACTGCACATACCCCCTTACGACCGGTTGGTGTGCAAGGGCGAGGCGTCCGACGATTTCGGTTTCGGCGAAATGGCGATGATGATCCGTTCGGAGAAGGCGGGCGATCGCGCCATGCCGCTCAAAGCCGCCCGTCTGTCTGCCGCGCGTGTGGCGCTGGAGGGCATCCCCGACTTGCAGGCGTTGTTCGACCAGGGGATACGGTCTTTCAAGCTCTCGTTCCGCGTGGCCGACAATTTGCCGCCCGAATTGGGCGGTCCGCAAGTCCGCGAGAGCCGCGCGATCGCCGTGACGCTCGACATGGGCGCCCGTACGGTGCGCGAGCAGGTGCGCGAGGCGGCCCGCAGAGAACTCGAGGAGCAGCTGCGCAAGACGGCTCAGGATTTACACGAGGCCGCGAATCGCGTGGCGCAAGAGAAATGGACGTTCGACAAGCCCGAGCTGCCCGAGCGGGCGACCGAGAAACTGGAGCAGGCGCGCGAGGCCGCGGTGAAGGCCGAAGAACGGATGGAGCGGGCCGCGCAAGCCACGGCGGAGACGCCCTTCGCGGCTTTCGCAAAACAGATCCTCGACGTGCGCGACGAGAAGGTCGAGCCCGCGTTCGAGAAGCTGGAAAAAATTCCGGTGATCGAGGCGAGCCAGCGCAAGCAGTTGGGCGAAGAGACGGAGCGGGCGTTCCGCGAGGCGGCGGAGAAAGTCAACGATTTGGTGAACCGGGTCTTGCAGGAAGAGAACCGCAAGCAGGAGCAACAAAGTCAGCTCGGTGAACTGGCGCAGCGCGAGGCTGCTCTGGCGGCGCAGGCGGAAGCGGCCAAAATGGATAAGCAGGAGATGCAGCAGTGGGCCAACCGCCAGACGGAAGCCGAGCAGAAGATGTGGCAGGCCAAGCCGCAGATGGAAGACGCCGCGTTCAACAAAGCGCTGGAGGAGGTCCGGCTGGCGCGCGAGGCCATGCTGCAGGCGGAGCGGGCCGTGACGCCCGAGGCGGACCAGGCGCTGCGGCGCGAGGAATACGCGGCGAAAGAGGCCGCGCAGGCGGCGGCGCTGGCGGAACAGGCCGCGGAACAGGCGCTTGAGGCCACCGAAAAAGCTGAGGACTTCGCCATGGCGCGCGCCGCTTCCGACGCGGTGCGGAAAGCGGCCGAAGAAACGGCGGCGGCGGCGGAGAAAGCGGAGCGGTCCGCGCAGGCGGCACGGCAGGCGGCTGAGAAGCGGCAAGCCAACGAAACGGTGGCTGACGCGGCGGCGCGCAAAGCGGTTGCCGAACAGGCCGCGCAGGCGGCGGAGAAAGCGGCGCAGGCTGCGCGGGAAGCCGAGCAGGCCGCCGCAGAGGCGCAGCAGGCCGCAGAGGCGCAACAGGCGGGACAGAACGAGCAGGCTGCGGCGGCAGGAAAAAAGGCCGATGCGCAGGCTCAGGCCGCGGAGACGACCTCCCGGCAGGCCAATGCGGACGCGGTGGAGGCGGCGCGCGAGGCGGACCGCCGCGGCATGGAGAAGTCTGCCGAGGCCGGACAGCTCGCTTCCGAGTCGGCGGCGTTTTCGCAGCGGGCGGCAGATCTCGCCCAAGAGGCTGCGCAGAAGGCGGCGGCCGCCGCCGCGTTGCCCGGGGCCCAGAAAGGCGAGGCGGAGAAAGCGGCGCGGGGGCTTTCGGAACAGTCCAGACAGGTGGCAGCCGAAGCCAAGGAGAAGGCGGCCCTGGCCGCGCAGCGCGCCAAGGAACAGCTCGAGCAGGAGGCGCAGTCGGAAAAAGCGGCGGCGGCCCGGCAAGCCACGCCCGAAGCGGTGACCCGGCAGGCGCGCGAGGCGGTGGCGCAGGCTCAGGAGGCGGCGTCCGCCGCGCGGCAGGCCGTCGCCGCGGCACAGGAAGCCGTGGCCGTTGCGAAAGAGGCTTTGCCGCTGAAACAGGCGTTGGCGGAAAAAATGGCCGATGCGGCGACGTTGGCCGAGCGGGCGGCTGAACTGGCCGGCCAGTCCGGCGAGCGTACGCGTCAGGCGGAGGCCGCCGAACTGGGCGAAACGAGGGAGCGGTCCGAGACGCGCCAGGCGATGCAGGAGGCACAGGCGGCGGCTGCGCTGGCGCAGGAGGCGGCTGCGCTGGCCAAACTGGGCGCGCAGGAGACCGCCGGCGAAATGGCCGCGCTCAAGCAGGCCTCCGCGGCGGCGGCGCAGGTGGCCGCGCAGCAGGCCTCCCATGCGGCACAGGAGGCGGAACAGGCCAACAAGGTCGCGAAAGGTCTGGAACCCTTGCAGGAGGCCGCAGCCCAGAGCGCGCAGTCGGCCCGCCTGACGGGCGAGGCCGCGGCGCTGGCGCAACAGGCCCTGCAGACCTCCGAGAAGGCTTCGGCGGCGACGGACGCGCAGGCGGCCGGCGAGGCGCGGTCGGGGCAGTCCAAGGCGCGGCAGGCGCTGGAACTGGCCCGGCTGGCGCGTGAGCGGGCGGCGGCGCGCGAGGCGGCGGACGCCCCGCAGCGGGCGGCGGCGGACAAGGCGCGGCAGGTGGCCGCAGCGGTGAACGCCGCGGTGGAAGACCAGGCCACGCGGGACGCGGAAGCCTGGGCCATGGCGCAGGGCCGCTTGGGCGGCACGACGCGACGCGCCGCCGCAGGGGAGGGATCGGGCGGCGCCGGCCGCACGCCGCGCGTTCCTGTCAACCAGGATTGGATCCGTTTCCGCGGCGAAGCGGGGTCCGAGGCCTACGAGGAGATGCTGAAGAAGACCCCCGCCGAGTACCGCGAGTTGGTGAAAGAATATTTCGAGGAGCTGACGCGCGAGGGACAGGACGCCCGCCAATGAAGGGCGGATGCGAAAAAGACCGGCAACCACGTCGTGGCGTCCGGTCTTCTTTTTCGGATGGGTTTAACCCGTCGCGGATCACGTCTTGTGACGGTAAATGATGCGTCCTTTGGTCAGGTCGTAAGGCGAGATCTCCAGCGTCACTTTGTCGCCCGCCGCGATCTTGATGAAGAACTTGCGCATCTTGCCAGAGATGTGAGCCAACACCTCGTGTCCGTTCTCCAGCTTCACCTTGTACATAGTGGCGGGCAGGACCTTGACCACGACTCCAATCACCTCAATGGCATCATCACTCGGCATAGAACTCCGTCCTTAAGAATTAGTAATCAATATTTAATGTAACACGGGCTACGGCCGTTGACAAGCCTTGCGGTGAATTTCTTCCATGATTTCCTTTGCTTCCGGTTGGGCAAAAGGTAAACTCCTTTTCCGTTATGGCTTATGAAGTGCTAGCACGCAAATGGCGCCCGAAGGGATTCGAGGATGTCGTCGGGCAGGAACACGTCACGCGCACACTGAAGAACGCGATTGAGACCGGGCGCGTTGCGCACGCCTATCTTTTCGTGGGGCCGCGCGGCATCGGCAAAACCTCGCTGGCGCGTATCTTCGCCAAGGCGCTCGACTGCGAGAAGGGGCCGACGACGACCCCCTGCTGCGAATGCAGCATGTGCCGCGAGATCGCGGCGGGCAACGCGCTGGACGTGCAGGAGATCGACGGCGCCTCGAACAACGGCGTGGACCAGGTGCGCGACCTGCGCGACCAGATCCAGTTCGCGCCTTCGCACGGCAAGTTCAAGATCATCATCATCGACGAAGTCCACATGCTCTCCACCGCGGCCTTTAACGCGCTGCTGAAGACGCTCGAAGAGCCGCCGCCGCATGTGAAATTCATCTTCGCCACCACCGAGGGCGACAAAGTCCTGCCCACCATCATTTCGCGCTGCCAGCGCTTTGACCTGCGGCGCATCCAGACGCCGCTGATCGTCGAGCGGCTGCGGCACATCTGCACGGCCGAGCGCATCACCGTCGACGACGACGCGCTGCTGGCCGTGGCGCGCGGAGCCGAGGGCGGCATGCGTGACGCCCTCTCCGCGCTGGACCAGCTCATCTCCTTCAAGGGCGACGCGCTGACCGAGGACGACGTCTTGGCGGTGTTCGGCCTCGTTTCGCGCCAGTCGCTGGAGAATCTCGCGTCGGCCGTGCTCAAGGGCGACATGGGCGAGATCCTGAAACTCGTGGACATGTTCGACAGCGCGGGCAAGGACATGCGGCGGCTGACCGTGGAGCTGATGGAGCACTTCCGCAACCTGCTGATCTATCAGTACGTCGGCGACAACATGGCCAATCTCGACGCCACGCCGGAGCAGATCCGCGCGCTGTCGGTGCAGGCCGGGCTGGCCGATTCCGCGCGCGTGCTGCAGATCGCCGACCAGCTGGGCGAGATGGAGGGCCGTCTGCGCTACGCGCTCTCCGTGCGTACGCTGATCGAAATGACGCTTGTCCGCTGCGCCCGCATTTCGCGCGCGGTCTCGCTCGACGAGGTGCTCCGGCGGCTGAACGCGATCCGGACCGCTGAGCCGCCCGCCGCTGCGGCGGCCGCGGCGACTCCCGCCGCTGCCACAAGCAAGGCTTCCGCCGCCGATTACTACGACGACCCCGCCCTCAAGCATGTCTTGCAGGAGTTCGACGGCAAGGTCGTCGGCGTCGATGACGGCAACGATTAGAGCGATCCGGTAAAGAGGGCGGCCGGTTCTGCCTCAGGCCTTGTCGACGCGGAAAACGCGTTTGGCCTTGCCTTCGCTGCGCGGCAGGGTGCCGGGCTTGAAGATGTCGCCTTTCGGGCTGAAGCCGAGCACCTCTTTCAGGTGCTTTTCGACCATGTAGCCGGTGACCCCGTCCAGCGCCTCGACGTTGACGCGCACGTCGGTCACGCCGTGGTCGTTTTCGAGGATGATCTGGTACTCGGGCAGCACGCCGGGAATCTCCATCAGCGCCTGTTCCACCTGCTTCGGAAAGAAGTTCACGCCCTTGACGATCAGCATGTCGTCGCAACGGCCCATGATGCGGTCGATGCGCAGGCTGGTGCGGCCGCAGGCGCAGCGCTCGCGGCTCACGATGCGCGACAAGTCGCGCGTGCGGTAGCGGATCACCGGGATCGACTCGCGCGTGAGCGAGGTGAAGATCACCTCGCCGATGGCGCCGTCCGGCAGCGCCGCGCCGGTTTCCGGATCCACGATCTCGGTGAGGTACTGGTCCTCCCACACATGGATGCCGCAGCGCGCCTCGCAGTCCATGCCGGTCGTGCCCACGCCGCCGGTTTCGGTCATGCCGTAGATGTCGAAGGCCCGGATGCCGAGGCGCGACTCCACGCGGTTGCGCATCTCGTCGGAGAACGACTCCGCGCCGAAGATGCCGACCTTGAGGTCCGGCAGCGCCAGGCCTTTCTCGTCCAGCAGCTCGATGATGCGTGCCGCGTACGACACGACCGCGCCCATGCCTTTGACCTTGAAGTCGCGCATCAGCATGATCTGCCGCGCGGTGTTGCCCGAGCTTGCGGGCAGGGCGAAGAGCCCCGCGCGCCGCGCGCCGTGGTAAAAGCCGAAGCCGCCGTTGAAAAGGCCGAAGGTCGGCATGATTTGGATCGCGTCGCCCGGCTGCAGCCCGGCCATGACCTGGCAGCGCGCCATGCACTCCGCCCACTGCGCCAGATCGGCCTCGGTGTAGGCCATCACCACCGGCGTGCCGGTGGAGCCGGAACTCATGTGCATCTCGCGGATCGAGGCGCGCGGCATGCAGAGCATGTTCAGCGGATACTGGTCGCGGAAATCATCCTTCGTCAGGAACGGCAATTCGGTGATGTCGCCGAGCGATCGGATGTCGCCGGGCTCGACGCCGACCTCCGTCAGCTTCCGGCGATAGAACTCGTTGTTTGCCCAGACGTGCTTGACCGTCCACTGCAACCCTTTCAACTGCACCGCCGACAACTCATCGCGGGACATCGTCTCGGCCCGCTCGTTCCAAAACCGGAGTCTGTTCATTCCTCTGCCCTCTGCATACTGCCGGCGCGGCCGGCTTTCCTGTTCCGATAAATAGAAACTATCCTACCGCTTCAAGCGGTCTTGGGCAATCCCGATTTCGCGCTGGAAACGGGTTCAATAGACGTTTGTAGAAAAGACATAATCTGATATACTGTCGCCATCTGAAAACGGAGTCCTGTTATGTACCGTACGATCTGTATGTTGATCCTGCCGCTGGCGATGGCCGCCGTTGCCGACGAAGAGATGCGTGAGTGGAAGAGCAAGAGCGGAAGCACCATCGAGGCTGCTTTCGTGAAAGAGGACAAGGGGGTCGTCACGCTGAAGAAGAAGGACGGCGTGACGGTGTTGGCCAAACTGGACGCGCTCTGCGAGGAGGATGGCGAGTATGTCCGGGACATTACCTATGTGCCCCAAGAGATCCCCGTGATCTTTAAACAGGAGCGGTTCGGGGTCCGCTACGTGGAGAGCGGAGCTTCGAAGCCCGCCACGGCGCGCGATACGGTCGTGATCAAGGTCGACGGCTCGCGGGGCGACGCGAAAGAGGATATCAAGGGTGACTCGACCTGGAAGATCGAATCGGTGGACGCGGTCGGCAAGAAGATTCTGCCGCGGCGGGAAGGCGCCGCAGAAGAGTTGACGACCGAGGGAAAATTCGTTTTTCTCACGTACCGGGTCAAGAACGACTCGCTCGTGCCGATCGACGTGCCCTCGCCGGCGCTCTATGACCAGCAGGGACGCAAGTTCAGCCAGGCCGAGCGCGGGCTCGCGCAGTATTATGTCCCCAACGGCGCCTCTTTCGCGGGAGCCGATCCGATTCAGCCCGGATTCAACAAGCTGTTCAGCGCCTTTTACGAGATGCCGGAAGATGCCGTTCCTGTCGCCGTCGAGGTGTTTGCTTCCGCCATGAGGCCGTATCTGTTCCGGACAGCCGTGAGGGGAAACGAGTCGGTCCAGGGAAAGAAGATCGCGCTGAGCGCGGTGCCGGCGGCGGCCTCGGCGGATGATCCGCCTCAGGCGCAACAGGCGGCGGATGATCCGCCCGCGGTTGCTTCGGCGACAGAGGGGAAGACCGCCCTTTTTATGCGGTGTACGCGGGTGGGACAATCCGGAGACTCGTCGGGGTACTGGTATTTCGACCGGAGCAAAAAGCGTTCCTTGGCGTACGGGATCGAACTGCGGGTGCTCGGCGACCAGCAGAAGAAGGTGACCATTAAGGCCTTCTTTGTCGGGGAAGCCGCCGGAAACCGGGACCTCGTGGTGGACAAGAAAGACGCGGAAGTGACGCTTGAGCCGGGAAAGATCTCGCGCGTGACGCTTCAGTCCGAAGAGATCGAGGAACAGTCCTACTACTATTATTATTCGACGTCCCGTGAACGGGTCCGGGGGGCCAAGCTGAAAGGCGTGATCATTCAGGCGTGGGGAGGCGACTCGCTGGCGTCCAGCTGGGTCTCGCTGAACCAGTGGAAGAAATTCTCGGACTTGCCGGATGTGGTGAAGGTCATGGGGGAAATGAAGAAGAGCGAGGACGGGCTCTGAAGAAAGGGAAAGTCATGCGGTTTGCGGGGTTTCTGGCGGCGGGGATGGTCTCTTGCGCGTGCGCGGAGATGAAGGTGCATGTGGCGGCGGATGCGGAAGGGGGCGGGGACGGCAGTTGGCGCAGGCCGTACCAGACGCTGACGCAGGCGCGTGACGCGGTCCGCGCGGCACGCAAAGACGGGGTGCTGAAGAGCGGCGAGGCCGTGACGGTGCTTGTGGGCCCCGGCGTTTACCGCCAGGAGGTCACGTTCGAGCTGACCGCCGAAGACGGCGGCACAGCCGAGGCGCCGGTGGTTTATAGCGCGCAGAAGCGCGGCAAGGCCCGCGTCCACGGGGGGGTGTCGCTGGAGCCTTCGGCGTTCCGGCCCGTGACCGATGCGCCCGTGCTGGCGCGCTTGGAGGCCTCGGCCCGCGGCAAGGTTTTGGTCTGCGACCTGTCCGCAAAATGCCCCGGCGCATTCGAGGCGTTTAAGAAGTCCTATCAGGGGGTGCCCGCCGCACCTTGGCTTTACGTCAACCGCCAGCCGATGACGCTGGCGCGCTGGCCCAACGCGGGCGCGCCCGAGGCGGGCTGGGCCGGCTTCACCAAGGCGGTGGACTCGGGGCTGCCCAAGGCGGATTCGCCGGATCCCGCGATGCGCAAAGCGCGCCCCGGCGCGTTCGAGTTTGATGACCCGCGTCCGGCGCGGTGGAACCTCGACGAGGGCGTGTGGCTGCTGGGCTACTGGACGCACGACTGGTCCGACGAGGTGATCCGCGTGGCGTCCTATGACCGGGAAAAGAAAGTGATCGCGCTGGCGGCGCCGCATACCTACGGCATCATGGGCGGTACGTGGGGCGCGGCCAAACGCCGTTTCTTCGCGCTGAACGCGCTCGAAGAGCTCGATGTCCCGGGCGAGTGGTATCTGGACCGCGCGCGCAAGCTGCTCTACTTCTTCCCGGACGGCCCGCTGGACGATGCGGCGATCGTTTTGGCGACGCTGACGCGGCCGCTGGTGAAGCTGGACGGGGCGAAGCATGTGAGGTTCATGGAGCTGGCGTTCGAGTTCGGCCATGCGGACGGGCTCGTATTGCAGAACACGGAGGATGTTGAGATCGCGGGGTGCGTGGTTGCGAACCTTGCGGGCGGCGGCATCTCGGTGAGCGGCAAAGCGAACACCGTGCGCTCGTGCGACCTCTTCAACCTTGGCAAAAACGGCATTTCGCTCAACGGCGGCGACCGCAAGGCCCTGACGCCCGCCAGGAATCTGGCGGTGAACAACCACATCCACCATTACGGTCTCTTTCAGCGGACCTACGCGCCGGGGATCGGCGCCAACGGCTGCGGCCAGATCGTGCGCAATAACTGCATCCACGACGCGCCCCACAACGCGATCCTGTACGGCGGCAACGAGCAGCTTTTCGAGCGCAACGAGATTTATCGCGTCGTGATGGAAACCGGCGACGCCGGCGCGTTCTATACCGGCCGCGACTGGACCAGCCAGGGCAATGTGCTGCGCCACAACTATATCCATGACCTCGGCGGGGGCGACGCCCAGCACGTCAACACCATGGGCATTTACCTCGACGACTGCGACTGCGGCGACACGCTTGAAGGCAACGTCTTCTACCGTGCCGGGCGCGCCATGATGATCGGCGGCGGACGTGACAACCCGGTGGTCAACAACTTGGTGATCGACTGCCCGATCGGCCTGCACATCGACTCCCGCGGCATGACCTGGAAGCACTGGAACAACACGAACGACCCGAGCTGGTGCCTGGACGCGAAGGCCCGCGTCTTCGATTATATGAATCCGCCATGGAGCACCCGCTATCCGCGTCTGGCGGCGATCATGAGCGACTCACCGCGCGAGCCGCTCTACAATCCGATCCGCCGCAACGTGTTCGTCGACTGCACCAAGCAGATCTGCGACTTCGACGGCAACGTCAAAAAGCTGCTCGACAAATTCGAGATCGCGGACAATCTGGCGGTGAACACGACCGGGGCGACCAACGGCGTCGCGGCGACGAAAGACCTCAAGGGCTTTGCCAACCTCACGGGCAGCGCGGAGGCGCCTGCGGACCTCGGGTTTGAGGATCGCGCCGGGCAGAATTTCCTGCTCGTCAAAAAAGCGCGGCTTCTGAAAGAGCTCCCCTCGTTCGAGAGGATCCCGTTCGACCGGATCGGCCTGTACAGGGACGAGTACCGCCGCAAGCTTCCGGCCAAAGATTGAGGCCGCAGAGTCCGCACTAGAGCAAAACGCGATTTTCTGTCATACTTGTATCGGGTTGTGAAGGAAATCGCGTATGCGCCGACTGCCAATAACAGGGGTGATTGCGAGTCTCGCCGCCGCTTTGGGCCTGATGGCTGGGGTGGCGCGGGGGGACGTTGTCATTTCGGAGCTTCTTGCCGACAACGAGTCCGGTCTCCGCGACGAGGATGGCGACCGGCAAGACTGGCTGGAGCTTTACAACAGCGGCGAGACGGCCGTCAGCCTCGCAGGCTGGTGGCTGACCGACAAGGCGAGCAACACGACCCAGTGGCAATTCCCCGCCGTATCGATCCCCGCGAATGGGCACCTGTTCATCTGGGCCTCAGGAAAGGACCGGACCGACCCGGCCAGTCCGCTTCACGCCAGCTTCAGCCTCTCGAAAAGCGGCGAGTACCTGGGCCTGTACCGACCGGACCCCACCAACGGCCTGCCCGTCTTGGTCGATGCGTACGCGCCGGGCTTTCCGGCCCTGCCCCCCGACATCTCGTATGGGAGGACCTCCGGTTTGGTCGCGATGACCTACGTCGCCGCGGGGGATGCCTGCCGCTACCGTGTGCTGACTGCAGCACAGGGCAACGCGTTCTATTGGGGAACCGATTACGCGGCCGGCCATCTGGGCCACGGCCAGCCCGGCGGCTGGAACGTCAGCCCCTCCTTCGACGACGCGGCGTGGACGCTGGCGGCGACGGGCATCGGTTACGACACGGCAAACGTCATGACGTCCTGGATCGGGACGTCGCCCTCCGGCAACTGCCAGTCCGCATTGCGCTACGTCAACACCTCGCTCTGCTTCCGCCGCACCTTCCAGTTTCCCGATCCGGCAAAGGTGGCCGCATTGACCCTGCGCATGAAATACGAGGACGGCTTCGTGGCCTTCGTCAACGGCACGGAGGTGGGACGCGCCAACTGCACGAACGCGATCGCGTACAACACGGCGGCCAATACGGCGCTCAATGAAGCGACCGTAAACAGCTGGGCCGAATACGCGGTGCCCACCAACCTGCTGGTGACAGGCACCAACCTGTTGGCGGTCCAAGGTCTGAACGTGACACTGAGCAGCTCCGATTTCCTGCTGCTGCCGGAGCTACACGCCACAGAGAGCGTGTCGCTTTCCGACCCGCTCTACTACAGTTCGCCCACGCCCGGCGAAGCAAACGGGGCGGGGACTTCCGGGCCGCTGCTCTTCGGCGAGACGCCCGCCGATCCGGACGTGCCGCGCCCGCTCGGAACCGCCGCCAGCCCGCCGTTGGCCGTGACGGTGCGCGTCAAGGCCACGCGCAATCCGGTGTCGGAGGTCCACGCCTACACCCGCACGATGTGGAACGCCGAGTCGGCGGCGGTGACGTTGCTGGACGACGGCGTTGCGCCGGACGCGGCGGCAGGCGATGGCGTCTACTCGGCCAGCTTGCCGACGTCGGATGTGCCGGCCGGCCAGATGTTCCGCTGGCGCTTCGAGGCGCGCGACACGGCGGGCACGGTCACGAAACTGCCGGCCTATCTGGATCCGCTCGATTCCCCGCAGTACTTTGGGACGGTGGCTTTGAACGGCGCGACCGCCACCAGCCGGCTCCCCGTGCTGGAGTGGTTCGTGCAGGGGGCTCCCGCAACCGGACCGTCCACGGCCGAACAGCGCGCCTGCTGCTATTATCTCACCAATTTCTACGACAACATCCGTATCACGGGGCACGGACAAACATCCTTAGGCTTCGCGAAACATAGCTACAACGTCGATTTCACGGGTGAAGACCGTTTTCTGTGGCGCGACGGCGAGCGCCGCGTGAAAGACCTCAACCTGCTCTCCAATTACGCGGACAAAACCAAAACCCGCAACACGCTCTCGCACTGGGTCGGGCAGCAGGCCGGCACCCCTTATCATTTCGCGTTTTCCGTCCGCGTACAGCTCAACGGCAACTTCCACGGCGTGATGGACGTGGTGGAGGAGGGCGACGACCGCATGCTGGAACGCAACGGCCTCAATCCGGACGGCGCCCTGTACAAGATATTCAACACGGACACTGCGACGGCCGCAGAGAAGAAAACCCGCCAGGAGGAGAGCTTCGATGACCTGCTCGCGCTGACGAACGGGTTGCAAGTGTCGAAAGCGCTGAATGTGCGGCAGACGTATGCCTACGACAATCTCGATTGCGCTGCCGCCGTCAATTACATTGCCGCGCGCTATATCAACAGCGACCACGACCACGGCCACAAAAACTTTTACCTCTACCGCGATACCGGCGTGACCGGCGAATGGCAGCCGATCATCTGGGACGTCGACCTTTCGTGGGGCCACGTGTTTAACGCGACAGGCACGAACAACGTGTATGGCAAGACGCTGGGGTACTTCGACGACGTGTTGATCTCGACGGTCGGCTTCTCGGGCAGCGGCAATGCGGTCTACAAAATGATTTACGACGCGCCGGAGTTGCGCCAGATGCTCATGCGACGGATCCGCACGCTGATGGACGAGTTGTTGCAGCCGCCCGGGACGGCCAACGGGATCTGCGAGGAAAAGATGCGGGCGATCGCGGCGGCGGTCGACCCCGACCCGGCCGATCCCTCGCCGTGGACGGACGGCGACCTCGATGCGGCGAAATGGGGAATCCACGCGTATTTCGCGCCCAACCGCCCGCGGGAGGAGGTGGAACGCGTCATCGCGGGGTATCTGGGGCCGCGCCGCGCGTATCTGTTCAACACGGGCTCCGGACGCGTCAACCTCAACGGCACGGTCATCCCGTCCGCGCAGGTCAACGCCCCCGGTATGGTGGTGTTCGACGCGCTCGACTTCCTGCCGTCCAGCGGCACGCAGGCGGAGGAATATGTGATCTTCCGCAACGCGACCGCGCAGCCGGTGGACATGTCCGGCTGGACCGTGGACGGCGAGATCAGCCACACCTTCAAGGGCGGCACCGTCATCCCGGCGGGGGCGGGCACCGCCGCGACCAACTACATCGGGCTTCTGCACCTGGTCAAAGACGCCTGCGCGTTCCGGGCGCGCGCCAGCGGGCCGACCGGCGGCGAGCGGCGTTTCGTGCAGGGCAACTACGAAGGGCAGCTTTCTGCGCGCGGCGGCACGTTGATCCTGCGCGACCAGAAGGGCCTGCTGATCGCGACTTACACTTACGCCGGCGCGCCGACGTTGGCCCAGCAGCGGCTCCGCCTCACCGAACTGCAGTATCACCCGGCGGCCCCCACGGCAGCGGAGTCGGCCGCACTCGTCGGTGTGACGGCGGACGACTTCGAATATGTCGAGTTGCTAAACCTAAGCATGCAGCCTCTGCCCATGACCTCTGCGTGGTTTTCGCAGGGCATCGGCTTCACGTTTCCGGCCATGAGCTTCGGCCCTGCCCAGCGCGTGATCATCGCCAAGAACCCTGCGGCCTTCGCTTTGCGGTATCCCTCCGTCGCGTCGCCCGTTCTGGGCCCGTACGAGGGACTGCTTGATAATGCGGGTGAGCGCTTGGAGCTGAAAGACGCCTGCGGCGAAACGATCTTCGATTTCAAATATAACGACGGCTGGTATCCGTGCACGGACGGCGCGGGACGTTCGCTGGTGGTGCGCGACGCCACGTTGGCGCAAGACGCGCTGAGCGAGGTCGTGACGTGGGGAATCAGCATCGGGGTCCAGGGAACTCCGGGCACGAGCGATGCCAAGACCGCGCAGGCGTATTACGGCTGGGACAATTTCCACTTTTCCGCCGAGGAGCGCGACGACCTTCAGATTTCAGGACCCTACGCGGATCCGGACGGCGACGGGCGCGTCAACTGGGCCGAATACGCGCTCGGTGGCGACCCTTGGGTGAGCGATGTGGAGCCTGTCGGCTTCGCGTGGGTGACCGCCTCCAACAAGAAGTATGCGGCGCTGAGTTTCAAGCGGCCCGCCAACGCGATTGACGTGCAATACGAACTGCTGGCGACGGGGGATCTGATGTGGGAGCTCTGGCAGACGGTCGGATCCGCCGTCAGTTCAACCACCGCGCTGGATGGAAATCGGGAGTCCGTCTGTTTTCGCGAAACGGTGCCCGCTACGGCCCGCCAGCGGTTCCTCAAGTTGCGGGTGACGTATGGAGACTAAACGATGACGCTTCAATCGGTTCTGAAAGCCGCCGCCGTGTGTGTGGCAGCCTTTGCGTGTGTGTCTGCGGCAGCCTCCGTTTCGCCGGCGTTTGGCGACAAGGTGCGGTTGCGCGGCGATTTCCAGAATGCGCGCACCACGTTCGAACGTACCGGCAAGGGGACGGTCGCCTTTATCGGCGGGTCGATCACCGAGATGCACGGGTACCGTCCCATGGTCTGCGACCTGCTGAAAAAACGGTTCCCGAATACGGTCTTCACTTTCATCCCTGCGGGCATCTCGTCCACCTGCTCGACCACCGGCGCGTTCCGGCTCGGCACGGATGTGTTGGACCACGGGCCGGTGGATCTGCTCTTTATCGAGTTCGCGGTGAACGATGATCAGGACGCGCATCACAGCCGTGAGGCCTGCATCCGCGGCATGGAGGGCATCATCCGTCACGCGCGCCAGGCGAATCCCGCTACCGATATCGTGATGACGTTTTTCGTGAACGAATACATCCTGAAGACGCTGCAGGCGGGACAGACGCCGCTGACGGTCGAAGCGCATACGGCGGTGGCGGAGTACTACCGCATCCCGACCATCCATCTAGCCAAGGAAATCGCCGAAGAAATCTCGGCCGGGCGGCTCACGTGGGAGCAGTACGGCGGCGTCCATCCCGCGCCGTCCGGCAACGCGATCTGCGCGCGGATGATCGACGAGCTGTTCAACTGTGCCTGGTCCACGCCGCTCGCTAAAGAGATGACAATCAACCCCAATCTGGTGCCGCTGACCCCGCTCGACCCGCTGTGTTATGCGGCCGGCCGGTTCGTCGATACAAAAGAGGCAAACGTCAAACAGGGGTGGACGCTCGGCGTGCCGGACTGGAAAGCGCTTAAGGGCGGCAAGCGTCCGCGTTTCACCTCGGTCCCCATGCTCTGTGCGACAGCTCCGGGTGCCGAGCTCACGCTCGCGTTCGACGGGACTGCGGTCGGCGCGTATGTCGTGGCCGGTCCCGACGCCGGCATCGCGGAGTCCTGTGTCGACGGCGGGCCGTTCCAGAAGACCGAGGTCTATCATGCCTACAGCAAAGACCTGCACTATCCGCGCACCGTGATGTTTGCGACCGATCTGGCGGCGGGCCCGCATACGCTGACACTGCGGGTCGCCCCTGAAACCACGAGCGAAGGGCATGCCATCCGCATCATGCGTTTTGTGGCGAACTGACCCCGGCGCTGGGACAGAAAACAAGAATAAAGGATCAGGCCTATGAAGCGGTACATTTGGAGCGCCTTCGGAGTCATCAGCCTCGCCGCGGGATGCTGGGCCGCCGCTCCCGCTGCCAAGCCTCCGAATGTCCTCATCATTTTGGCGGACGATCTCGGCTACTCGGACATCGGCTGTTTCGGCTCGGAGATCGCCACGCCGAATCTTGACGCCTTGGCCAAGGGCGGACTGCGTTTCACCCAGTGCTACAACACGGCGCGCTGCTGGCCGACGCGCTGCGCGCTGATGACCGGATATTATCCGCAGCAGACGCATTCGGATCCCACCCGAGGCCGCTTTCCAGGCTGGACGCGCACCTTGCCGCAACGGCTCAAAACGCAGGGCTACCGCAGCTACCACTCCGGCAAGTGGCACGTCAACGGCGCGCCAAAGCCGGTCGCGGACGGCGGCTTCGACCGCTCCTACGATCTCGAGGACCATAACCGCAACTTCAATCCGAAGCAGATCCTGATCGACGACGCGCTCCAGCCGCCCGTCGCGAAGGACAGCGGCTACTACACCTCCACCGCCTTTGCGGACCACGCGATCCGCTGCCTCAAGGAGCACGCCGAGCAGCACGCGGGCCAGCCCTTCTTCTCCTACCTCGCCTTCACCGTGCCCCACTTCCCGCTGCAGGCCCCGGCCGAGGACATCGCCCGCTACCGTGACCGCTACCTCGAAGGCTGGGAGAAGGTCCGCGCGGCGCGCCAGCGGAAACAGCAGGCGCTGGGGCTCGCCTCCTGCGATCTCTCCGCGGTCGAGCGTCAGCTCGGTCCGCCCTACGCCTTCCCCAAGGACCTCGCGCTCCTGGGCACGAACGAGGTGAACCGCCCGCTGCCGTGGGAGTCGCTCTCGCCCGCGCAGCGCGCTTTTCAGGCCGACAAGATGGCGGTGCACGCCGCGATGATCGACCGCATGGACCGCGAGATCGGGCGTGTCCTTGCCCAAGTGCGTGAGATGGGCGCTTGGGACAATACCGTGATCCTCTTCGCGTCCGACAACGGCGCGAGCGCGGAAATCATGGTGCGCGGTGACGGGCATAATCCCCAGGCCGAACCCGGCTCGGCCGAGACGTTTCTCTGTCTCGGCCCCGGCTGGTCAAATGTCGCCAACACGCCTTTTCGCCGCCATAAGACGTGGGTGCATGAAGGCGGGATTTCAACGCCGCTGGTCGTTCATTGGCCCCAGGGGATTTCGGCCAAAGGCGGGCTGCGCCGCGATCTCTGCCATGTCATCGACATCGTGCCCACGATGCTCGAACTCGCGGGAGGAGCTTTGGCGCTTCCGGACGGCGCGCCGCCCTTGCCGGGGCGCAGCCTCGTGCCGGCTTTCGCCAAGGACGGGGCCGTAGCGCGTGAGTCGCTCTTCTTCCACCACGAAGGCAACCGCGCGCTCCGCATGGGCGACGATAAGATCGTGTCCGCCACGTGCGACGGCGGAGCCTGGGAACTTTACAACCTCGCGTCTGACCGGTGCGAGCAGCACGATCTCGCGTCGCGACAGCCCGAGCGCGTCCGTGACATGGCAGCCCGCTGGCAGGCCATGAGCGACCGGTACGCGAAGGACGCCGGCCCGGTCATTCCCCTGCCCGGCAAAGGCGCCAAGCCCGGACGCAAGGCCGAGAGCGACTGACATCCCATGAAGCGTTTTACTCCGATCCTCCTCCTCGCGGCCCTGAGCGCCGCCGCCGGCCCTCTGCCCGACACCGCGGTTCTGCGCGGCACCGTCACCGACGCCGCGACCGGCGCGCCCGCCGCCTGCACGGTCGCGCTCACCGGCGCCGACGGCCGGACCGTCACCGAGCACGAGGCCTTCAAGGGCGGCTTCCGCTGCGGCGGCGCCTTCGAGCAGCGCCTGCCCGCCGGCAAAGCCCGCCTGCGCATCACCCGCGGCTTCGAGACCCGGGCCTTCGCGACCAACCTGCTGCTGCGCGCGGGCGAAACCTCGTCCGTCGCGGTCGCGCTGGAGCGCGCCGTCGACCTGCGCGCCCGCGGCTGGTTCGCGGGCGACAGCCACGACCACATGATCCACGGCGAGCGGACGATCGCGGTCGATTCCGACTTCGTCGCGCTCACCGCCCGCGCCGAGGATCTGCAGTACCTCGCGATGGCGCAGGCCTGGCACTTGGCCGACCCGACGCCCGAGCGGCTCGATGCCGAGTTCGCTCGCCGCTCGACGCCCGCGTGCATGCTCACGTGGAACCTCGAGTCGCCCAAGAACTACTACAAGGGCGACGCCGGCCGCTGTCTCGGCCACTGCTGGACGCTCGGACTGCGCGGCCGCACCGCCCGCGGCGCGGACGCGATCCCCCTGCTGCTGCGCGCGAGCGCGGCCGACTACGAGTCGCAGAAGCCGACTTTCGCCAACTTCGAGATCCTCGCGCTCATCCGCGCGCAAGGCGGCGCCGCGTTCTACTCGCACCCCATGCGCTGGTGGACCGGCCCGTGGGGCGGCCAGGGCGGCTACCCCAAGCAGGAGCGGATGCGCGTCTCGAACATGGCCGTCGAGCTGCCGCTCGACACCCTGCTCGGCCCCGCCTACGACGGCCTCGATGTCTTCACCAGCGCCGGCGAGGCGGAGGCCAACGACAAGTCCTTCCGCCTCTGGGCTCTCCTGCTCAACCACGGCTACCGCATGTCGCCCACCGCCTCCACGGACGCCTGCTTCGACCGCCCCGGCGGCGCCGTGCCGGGATCGGCCCGCACCTACACCTGCCTCGGGAAAGAGCCCTTCTCGCTCGCCGCCGTCGCGCGCGCCACCGCCGCGGGCCGGACCTTCGCGACGACCGGTCCGCTGCTGCTCGCGAGCGTGGACGGCCAGCCACCCGGCAGCGCGTTCCCGGCAGACGGCCAGGCGCACGCGCTCCGCATCGAGGCGTGGGCCTCCGGCAAGGACGCCGCGGGGCTGAAGCGGGCGGAGCTCTTCCGCAACGGCGAGCCCTGGCAGACGGTCGACTTCGTGTCGCCGGCCCCCGCGTGGCAGACCAACCTCGTGGTCCGCGAGACCCGTCCGGCCTGGTACTGCGTGCGGCTCACCGGCGGCCCGCAGGGCGGGCGCGCCGTGAGCGGCGGCTTCTTCTTCGACCCCGAGCCCCACCGGCCGCCACAGCCCGCCGCGGCCCGTGTGCGGGTGCGGGTCCTCGACGCCGCCACCGGCCGGCCGCTCGACGCCACGCTCGTCGAGGTGGCCGACGCCGCAGGCGACGCGCCGCGCGCCGGCGCGCGCCACACGCTCGCCGGCGGGCAAGGCACGCTGGAGATTCCCGGCACAGTGCGTCTCCGCGCCGAAGCGCCCGGCCGCGCGCCGCTCACGCTCAGCCCCGTGCTCGACGATCCCGAGCTCATCGGCATGGTCATCCGCCTCGGCGACGCCGACCTGCTCGACTGGGCCACCTTCGAGCGCCTCCGCGCCCGCCTCGCAGCCCTCGAGCTCACCTTCCGCCTTGTCCCCGCATGCTTGAGGGGGGAGGCCGCTGTCACGCCGTCCTCTCTCGCCGGTGCGGCTGACACCGCGCCTTCCACAATTTTTCGGAAAACCCTCTGATATGAATGTACCTCGGACACTTGCTCTTGCATGTTCGCTGTTCTCGGCCACTCTACGCCCAAGAGCTGGCGGTGCTTCATCGACTGGCATCCCACGCTGCGTCGCCTCGCCGAGCGGCTCGGCAAGGCCGGCGAGGTCGCCTTCATTTCCGAGGCCGTGGCGCGCATGGAGCGCGCGGCCCGCGAGCACCTCTGGGACGACCCGCCGGGCAGAATTTCGCGGCGCGGTCTTGGCTGTTGTTTTCCGGCGGGCATTGCGATATCGTTCTCACCATGAAAGTCATATTCCACTCCCGTCGCAGCGGGCTGATGCTCGCGTCGCTGTTGGCCAGTTCCCTCATGGGTTTGGAGGCCGAAGCCAAGGGCCCGCTCATGGCGTATGTGGGCACGTTCAGCTCGCCGCTGCGCAATGTGCCGCCGACGCAGGTGGATCTGCCTCCCGGCAATGGCCGCGGCATTCACCTGTTCCGGGTTGACCGCGCCACCGGGGCCATGACGCCGAGCGGCGTCTACGAGGCGGGGACGAGCCCGAGCTGTCTGGCATTGAACGCCGCAGGGACGCGCCTGTATTCCGCCAACGAAACGGACCGGGTGGGCGAGGGCAAAGAGGGAACGGTCAGCGCCTTCGCCATCGACAGGGCCGATGGGCAGCTGAAACTGCTCAACACGGTCCGTTCCGGCGGCGCCGGCCCCACTCATGTGAGCATCCATCCTTCCGGCCGGTTCGCGCTGGTGGCCAACTATTTCGGCGGTTCCGTGGCCGTGCTGCCGATTCTTCCCGACGGCGGCTTGGGCGCCCCTCGGGACATCGAGAAGGTCGAGGGGCCGGTGGGGCCGAGGAAGGCCGCGAATGCGCCGCCGGGAAGCTTTGCCTTCAGCGGGCACGACCGGACGCATGCTCACATGATCCGGGCCGATCCCTCCGGCCGCTTCGTGTTGCACGTCGATCTGGGCTTGGATCAGATCTTCGTCTGGAAGTTCGATGACCGTGCGGGGACGCTGACTCCGAATGATCCACCCGCGATTTCGTTGCCGCCGGGAGACGGGCCGCGGCATTTCCACTTCCATCCGAACGGGCGCTGGCTCTATTCCATTCAGGAGGAGGGTTCGAACGTTGTCCTGTTTGACTACGATGCGGCGCAGGGGCGGCTGGCGGCGCGGCAGACCGTTTCGAGCCTGCCGCCGGGCTTCGCCGGCAGCAATTTCTGCTCGGAGATCCTGGTCTCCGCCGATGGCCGTTTCCTGTATGCGGGCAACCGCCTGCACGACAGCATCGGGATCTTCGCCGTCGGCGACAGCGGGGCGCTGACCTACGTCGGGGAAGAAGGGACGCGCGGAAGCTATCCGCGCAGTTTCGGTTTCGATCCAGCCGGCCGGTTCCTTTTCGTCTGCAATCAGCGCGGCGACAACGTCACCGTCTTCCGCGCGGACCGCGATACGGGCGGACTGGCCTTCACTGGCCATTACGCCGCCGTCGGCAATCCCTCGGCCATCGTGTTCCTCGATCTCGCCACCTCGGAATAAAGGTCGCGGGAGAGGGCGGGACATTGCGGCTTGCGCGTCCCGCGTGTGAGCTTTTATGCGGCCGGACGGCTGGCGCACCGCGCGGCCCGCGCTCGTGAAATCGGCATTGACTCTGTTCATCTTCAGCCCATAATACGTTCCGTCGAGCGTTGGGATGCGCGAGGGGGAACCGAGGCCTTCCATCCTGCGGAGAATAGCCAAATAAGGGGGAATCAGCGTTCACATGAAAACACCGTCCGTCTGTTGCCGTTACGGGGCCGCGGTTGCCGGCCTTCTGTTCGTCCAGCAAGTCGCGCACGCGGAGATCGAGGTCGAAGCTCTGCGCTGCGAGTACCGCAGCAACCCGCAGGGCATCGACGAGACCCTGCCGCGGCTGAGCTGGCAGCTCGACGCGGACGGCGCGCGCGGCGCGAGGCAGACCGCGTATCAGGTCCTCGTCGCGAGCAGCGCGGCGCTGCTCAAGAGGGGCACCGGCGACCTCTGGGACTCGGGCAAGGTCGCCTCCGACGCGAGCGTCCATGTCGCCTACGCGGGCAAGCCGCTGGCTTCGCGGCAGGCCTGCTTCTGGAAGGTGCGCGTGTACGACCAGGACGGCGAAGCGTCGCCGTGGAGCGATGCCGCCACGTGGACGACGGGCCTGCTCCAGCCCGGCGATTGGCAGTGCCGCTGGATCGGCAAGGACGAGGCCGCGCAAGACGATCGCCTCACCGACTGTTCCTGGATCGGTTATCCCGAGGGCCTGCCGGGCGTCAACGGCGCGCCGGGCCAGCGCTATTACCGCCGCACGTTCGAGCTGCCGGCCGGCCAGGCCGTGAAGAAAGCCGAGCTTGCTCTGGCGGGCGACAACTCCTTCGAGTGCTGGGTCAACGGCGAGCCGGCCGTCAAGGGCTCCAGCTTCAAGACCGCCTCCGCCCAGAACGTCGCCGCCCTGTTGCGGCCGGGCAAAAACGCCGTGGCCGTGCGTGTCGACAATGCGGGCGAGGCGCCGAACCCGGCCGGATTGGTCGGCAAGCTGAGCGTTGCGTTCGAGGGCGGTGCCCCGCTGGTGTTCGCCACCGACGGCCAGTGGAAGAGCGCCGACCGCGAGGCGGCGCAGTGGCGGCAGACCGCGTTCGACGACGCGGCGTGGAAACCGGCCAACGTGCTGGGCGCGGTCGGCATCAAGCCGTGGGGCGACGTCAACGTCGGCTCCGAGCGCCGCCTGGCCGCGCGCATGCTGCGCAAGGAGTTCACGGCCACGAAGAAGGTCGCGCGGGCGACCGTCTATTTCAGCGGGCTCGGCCTCTCCGAGCTCTACCTCAACGGCGAGAAGGTCGGCGACGCCGTGCTGTCGCCGGGCCTGACGCACTACGTCAAGCGGGTCTTTTATGTGACCTATGACGTGACGGAGCAGGTCAAACGCGGCGAGAACGCCCTGGGCGTCTGGTTGGGCAACGGCCGCTTCTACTCGCCCCGCGCGAACGCCCTCGACTACGGTTTCCCGAAGATGCGCCTGCAGCTGGAAATCGACTATGCGGACGGCACGCGCGGCACGGTTGTCAGCGATGGCACGTGGCGGCTCACGTCCGACGGGCCGATCGTGGCGAACAACGAGTACGACGGCGAGGCGTACGATGCCCGCCGCGAGCTGCCCGGCTGGGCGGAGACCGGCTTTGACGACGCCGCGTGGCAGCCCGCGCAGCTGGTGGAGGCGCCCGCGGGCGCGTTGTGCGCACAGATGGCCGAGCCGATCCGCGTCACCGGCACAATCAAGCCCGTCAAGGTGACAGAGCCCAAGCCCGGCGTGTTCATCTTCGACATGGGCCAGAACATGGTCGGCTGGTGCCGCCTCGCGGTGCGCGGCCCGGCGGGCGTTTGCGTCTCGCTGCGCCATGCCGAAACGCTGCTGCCCGACGGCACGCTCTACCTGGACAATCTCCGCGGCGCGAAAGTGACGGATCTCTACACGCTCAAGGGCGGGGGCAAGGAGGTCTATGAGCCGCGCTTCACCTACCACGGCTTCCGCTTCGTCGAGGTCACCGGTTTCCCCGGCAAGCCGTCACTCTCGGCGATCGAAGGCCATGCCGTGAACGACGACGTGGCGACCGCCGGCACGTTCACCTGTTCGCAGCCGACCATCAACGCCATCTATCAGAACACCTGCTGGGGCGTGCGCGACAACTACCGCAGCATGCCGACCGACTGCCCGCAGCGCGACGAGCGCCAGGGGTGGCTCGGCGACCGCTCGGCCGAGTCCAAGGGCGAGTCCTACCTCTTCGACATCGCCGCGCTCTACTCCAAGTGGCTGACCGACATGGCGGATTCGCAGAAGGAGAACGGCAGCATTTCAGACGTGTGCCCGCCGTATTGGCCGCTCTACAGCGACAACGTCACATGGCCGAGCACCGCGGTCCTCGCGCCCGGCACGCTCTACGACCAGTACGGCGACGTGCGGATCCTTGAGCGCCATTATCCGGCCATGGTGAAGTGGATCGGCCTCATGAGCGGTTTCGTCAAGGACGGCATCATCGACAAGGACCGCTATGGCGACTGGTGCGTACCGCCCGAAGACCCGAAGCTGATCCACTCGAAAGATCCGGCCCGCAAGACCTCCGCGACGATGCTCGCCACGACTTACTTTTACCGTTGCCTGACCCTGATGGCACGCTATGCGACGGTGCTGGGCAAATCCGCTGACGCTCAGCGCTATCTCGCTCAGGCCGAAACGCTGAAAGCCGCGCTGAACGCCAAATATTACAAGGCCGACGTCGGTTATTACGACAACGGCACGCAGACCGCGTGCGTCCTGCCGCTGGCGTTCGACATGGTGCCGCAGGCCGAACGCGGCCGCGTGTTCGGGCATCTCGTGAAAAAGATCACCGAAGAGACGCAGGGGCACGTCGGCACGGGCCTGATCGGAGGCCAGTGGCTCAACGGGGTGCTCACCGACGGCGGCCGGGTCGACCTCGCCTATCGGTTTGCCACGAACACCACGTATCCAAGCTGGGGCTACATGGTGGAGAAGGGCGCGACCACGGTGTGGGAGCTCTGGAACGGCGACACCGCCGATCCCGCGATGAACTCGGGCAACCACGTCATGCTCGTCGGCGACCTCGTGATCTGGTTCTACGAGACGCTCGCGGGCATCGCGCCCGATCCCGCGCAGCCCGGCTTCAAGCACATCGTCATGCGGCCTCAGCCGGTCGGCGACCTCTCCTTCGTCAAAGCCTCGCACCGCTCGCCCTACGGCCTCGTCGTCAGCGAATGGTCGCGCGGGGAAGGGCGCTTCGATTGGGCCGTCACGGTGCCGCCGAACACGACCGCCACGGTCTATGTGCCGGCGGCCAGCGTCGACGCGGTGACGGAGAGCGGCGGGCCGCTCGCGAAAGCGAAATGCGTGAAGGTCCTTCGTGCCGAAGGCGGTGCCGTGATGGTCGCCGTGGAATCCGGACGCTACCGCTTTGCGGTGCGCTGAGCGCGCGGGTCAGAAATAACGGACGGTGTAAAGGCGGCAAAGAAAAGGACGGCTCGCAACGATGATACGCAATACAGCTTTCATGGTGGCTTTACTCGGCCTCGGCGTTTCTTTGGGGGTTGCCGAGGCAGCGGATTATCCCGCGCATATGCGCTGGATCTGGTTCCCGGAAGGCAAGTCCGCTACGCGCGCGCCGGAGGGTACGCGCTATTTCCGCACCGCCGTGGCGCTTCCCGCGGAAACGCCTTTCACGTGCGCGCACTTCATCGTCAATGCGGACGACAGCTGCACGCCGTTCGTCAACGGCGTGCAGCTTCGCAAAAAGGGCTCCGGCTGGACGGATTTCGAGACTTATGACGTGACGCGTCTGCTGCGCGCCGGGCGCAATGTGCTGGCGGTGGAGGTGAGGAATGGCCTGCCGGGCCCCGCCGGTTTGATCGGCTGGCTCGTCATCCGCACGGGAAAAGAGAAGCGCGTGTTGGCCGTGACCGACGGTGCCTGGAAGACGGCAGACAAACTGAAGCCCGGCTGGGAACATCCCAAGCATGACGATTCGGCGTGGCCGTCAGCCCAGGAGCTCGGCCCCGTTTCCATGGCACCGTGGAGCGGAAGAATGCGCTACTCCCGCGTGCCGATGCTGAGCCTGATGAAGCGGCAGGTCGGTCAGCCGCTCACGTCTGGAGAGGCGCAGGCGATGATTGAGGAAGACTGGCTCTTTCAGGCCAGCGACAGCACGACCGCGCGGCAGACGCTCCAGGAGATCGGCTGGGCACGCGAGATCGCCGCGCGGCTGAAGGCCCAGTCGCATGCGCTGGACTTCGGGCAGGAACTGGCCGCACTCTCTGCGCTCGAAAACCGGCTTCGGGCGCTGCCTGCCGAGCAGGACGATGACGTAACGCGCGAGCTGTATCTGGGCGTGCGGCGTATCAAGCGTTCGCTGATCTTCCGCAATCCGCTTCTGAACTTCGATCGTCTGCTGCTTGTGGACACGCCTGCCTATGCGGGCAAGCATGAGTCGGCCCACCGCAACGGCTACCACTATGGAACCGCAGCCGGAAGCCGTTTGCTGGTGCTGGAGGGGCTGAGGCCGGACGGCGTCGAGCGCGAGTTGGTCGCGGGGGCAGAAGGCTATATCATGCGCATGGATCTTTCTTTTGATGCCCAGCGCGTCGTGTTCAGCCTCCGCCCCAAGAACGAGGCGAGCTTTCATCTCTACGAGATCGGCGTCGACGGCCGGGGGCGCCGCCAGCTCACCGGCAGCCTCTACGACGACATGGACCCGATCTACCTGCCCGACGGGCACATTCTGTTCTCCACGTCGCGCGGCAACTCCTATGTGCGCTGTCTGCCGCAGTCGGCCTCGACCGTGCTCGCGCGCTGCGACGGCGACGGCCGCAACATCGTCATGATCTCGCGCAACAACGAGCCCGATTATACGCCGGCGCTGCTGCCTGACGGCCGCGTGCTCTACACGCGCTGGGAGTATACCGAGCGTCCGCTGTGGCGGCTGCAGAAGCTCTGGACGATCAATCCCGACGGCACGAGGGAAGCGGTCTTCTGGGGCAACAACAGCGCCTATCCCGACATGCTCTGGGAGGCGCGGCCCGTGCCTGGCAGCCAGCAGGTGATGTTCGTCGGCGTCGGCCACCATAACGTGATGACCGGCTGCCTCGGGTTGCTCGACATCGGCCGCGGACTGCAGTGGCCCGACGGCATCACCAAGGTCACGCAGGAGCTTTCTTGGCCCGAGGTGGGCGAGCCGGAAGGGGGCAGCCCCGCGGCGTCGCCGACCTACCACACCAGCGGCGCACTCTGGTCGGTGCGCAGCCCGTGGCCGCTCGGCCCCGAGGATTTTCTGGTCTCGGCCGCCCGCACGTCCGACCGCGACTTCGCGCTCTTCGTGATGGACATCCACGGCAACCGCGAGCTGATCTATGCCGGGCAGAACACCGTCTGGTACGCGCAGCCGCTCCGCCCGCGCACGCCGCCGCTGCTCATCCCCGACCGGGTGGCGTGGCCGCAGGCGGGCGAGGCGCCCCAGGACGGCGTGCTGTTCAGCCCGGACGTCTATTCCGGCGTCGAGGGATTGCCGCGCGGCACGGCGAAGTATCTGCGCGTGATCGAGATGGACGCCAAGACCTACAGCATGGGCTTCAAATCGTGGCGCCACTCCGGCCCCGTCATTTCGGTGATCCAAGAGGACGGCGTCAAGCGCATCCTCGGGACCGTTCCGATCCAGCCCGACGGCTCTGTTGCGCTCAAGGTGCCGGCGGGCCGGGCCCTGCACTTCCAGCTGCTGGACGAGCGCATGCGCTGCGTGCAGATCATGCGCTCTTTCACGGGCGTCATGCCGGGCGAGACGCGCGGCTGCCTGGGCTGTCACGCGCTGCACACGGCGACGCCGGATCGGGCCTACGGGGCGCTCGCGCTGCGCGAGAATCCGGCGGCGCTCACGCCGCCGCCGTGGGGCGCGGGCACCAGCGTCAGCTACGAGCGCTTCTGCCAGCCGGTTCTGGACAAGCACTGCGGCGCGTGTCATCAAGGCAACGGCAAAGCCCGCGCCAAGCTCGACCTGACGCTGCGCGGCGGCGTGCCTGAGCAGGGCATCGACGACCCCAAGCTGCTGCCGTTCAAGGAGCCCTATCTCACGCTCGTGGGCCAGGCGTGGAGCGGCCCAAAACCCGAGGGCACCGGCGCCGGGCTCGGCCTTGCCGGCTGCCTCGATGTGGAGGGGTCGCACCACTACGAGCCGATCCGGCCGATGACCATGCTGTCGTCCACGAGCCGGCTCATCGACCTAGCCTCAAGCGGCAAGCACCACGACGTGAAGGTCGAGGGCGAAGAGCTGCAGCGGCTGATCGCGTGGGTGGACTGCAACTGCGTCTACCGCGGCGACGAGGAGGTGCGGCAGATTCCCGATCCGCCGCCGCAGGTTGCCCGGCGCTTTCCCGTGCCGGTCAAGACGTGCTCCGCGCCGGTGATTTCACGGCTTCAGCCAGTCACGGACAGCATCCATCAGTAAACACGAACCCCATGTTTGGAGCGTGAAACATGCGCGCTGCCCGTTTCTGTCTGTCCCTCTGCCTTGCGTCTGCCTGGCTTCACGCTCATGCGGATGACTCCTGGATCCGTATTCGACGCTTTGAACCGGTTTCGACCCTCTGTCGCGCGGAGCAGGAGGAGTGGGGCGTGGCCGTTCTTGAGAACCGTTCCGGCCAAGCGCAGACGGCCGTCCTGACACTCGCTCTCCCAGAAAAAGTCAGGCTGACCGCTTTTCCATGTCCTCCGCCTTCCGCCGTGTCTGCTGAAGAGCGTTCTAGGAGTGAGGAGGAGACCCTGGGTGCGGCCAAGGCGTGCGGCTGGCAGGTTGTAGTCCCGTTCGACGATTGGGTGGTTCGCCTTGAAAGTAACCGCGTGGTTAACGGCAAGTGTGTTTTCCTGCCGGCCCATGAGAGTGTTGTAATCCGCTGGCAGATGTTTGCGGGGAAAGCCATAACGGGGGATTGGTCTTTGACCGTCAGCACCGGCCAGTCTTCCGCTCGCGCGGACATTCGCGTCAGCTTCTTGCCGCCGGTCTTATTTCGCCAGCTCGATTACATTCCTGAACCCGTTCCGGTGAAGACCGAGGTGCTGGTCGGCGCGCACCACTGTCCGCTCTGGGAGGCGGACAAAGTCAACCTCTGGGCCAATGTGCTCAAACACCCCGAGCGCACGCCCGCGCTGGGTTTCTACGCGCAGGAGAATCCCGAAGTCTCGGACTGGGAGACGAAGTGGGCGGTCGAGCACGGCGTCTCGTTCTTCATCTACTGCTGGTACCGCGCCAGCCAGGGCGGCGCGGTCAAGACGCGCTACGGCACGGCGATCCACGACGCGCTCTTCAAGTCGCGCTTCGCCGACAAGATGAAGTTCACCATCATGTGGGAGAACCAGTCGAAGGGCGTCGCCGGCGTGGCCGACGAGCGCGACCTGTTCGAGAATTTGATGCCGTATTGGATCGATAACTACTTCAAGCATCCCAGCTATCTCAAGATCGGCAACCGGCCGCTGCTCTTCATCTACCGCCCGGAGTTTCTGGTCAAGGATCTGGGCAGCGTGGAGAACGTCCGCGCCGCCTTCGGCAAGATGCGGCAGGCGTGCCGCGAGGCGGGCTTCGACGGACTCGTCCTGCTGGGGGAGTACCGCGGGCTGGACCCGAAGCATCTCGCGCAGATGAAAGACCTGGGGCTCGACTATACCTTCGCCTACTGCTGGGGCATTCCGAACAGCCCGGAGCCGCAGCAGGCGGTCCAGACGCAGCTCGCGTACATCCGCAAGACGCAGGAGCTGGGCATCCTGCCGCAGGTGGTGACCGTGTCGCAGGCGTGGAGCGGCTGGCGCGACGAAGGCAGCATCTGGAAGATCCCGCCGGCCGATTTCGAGGGGCTGCTGCGCGAGGCCAAGGCCTTCATCGCCACGCTGCCGCCTGAGCAGCTCGGCCGCCGGATGCTGCTGCTCGACAACTGGAACGAGTGGGGCGAGGGGCACTACCTCGCGCCGTACCGCGAGTACGGCTTCGGCTACCTCGACGCGGTGCGCAACGTGTTCGCGCCGGATGCGGGGCCCCACGAGGATCTGCTGCCGCAGGACATCGGGCTGGGTCCGTACGACACGGCCTACCGGCGCGCCGCGGCGGCGCAAGCGGTGCTGGATGCGCGCCGGACGCGGACGGTCACCAAACCCGGCGCCGACGAGCCGGGTCTCATCGGCTGGTGGGCGTTCGACGAATCGGCGGAGGAGTCCGTGACGCTGGATTATTCGGGCCACGGCCTGGGCGGCGTCTTGGAGAAGGCCGGCCGCGAGGCGGGGGTCGACGGCCCCGCGCTGGTGTGCCTCGGCGGCAGCGTCATGATCGCGCCTGATCCGTCGCTGTCGCCCTCGAACGCGTTCACGGTGTCGTGCTGGGTTAAGACGGATGTCGCCGAGCAAAAGCACGTCTGGTTCATTAACCGCATTTTCGGCGGCAGCACGTCGTCCGGCTTCCGTCTCGGGCTGCAGGACGGGCGTCCCTGCTTCGGCGTGCCGGTGACCTCGTTCAGCCACCACCTGACGGGAAAGGTGATGTTGCCGGTCGGGCGCTGGGTGCATCTGGCGGGGACGTTCGACGGCCAGACGATGCGCCTCTACATGGACGGCGCGGAGCAGGGGGCGCTCGCGCGCCCGGGCGCATTGCGGCCGAACGACAAGCCGCTGTGCCTCGGCAACTACGACGCGGGCCATGCGGCCCATTTCACGGGGCTGCTCGACGAGGTGAAGCTCTATGGCCGGGCGCTGTCCGCGGACGAGATCCGGGAGGCTGCGCGGCGCGGCCGGTAGGGCGGCACTCCCGTGCCGCCGTATCCTGCTCATTTCGTCTGCTGGCGGGCGAGGGCGGGATCGAACTCGCCGGCGCAGCCCCAGGCCGAGGGCGTGTCGCCCATGACGAAGGCCAGCGTGCCGCCGGCCACGATGTCGCGATGGCGGATGACCGGCGCGTCGAGCGGCTTGCCGTTGAGCGTGGCCGACTGGATGTAGATGCGGTTGCCGCCCGCGTTTTCAGCGGTGACGGTGAAGGTCTTGCCGTTGGGCTGGCGGAACGCGAAGCGCGGCGCGCGCGGTCCGTGCAGGTAGTAGGTGTCCTGCCCGGCGAAGGGGAAGAAGCCCGCGTCCAGAAAGACGTAGAGCGAGCCCATGGCGCCCGAGTCGTCGTCTCCGGGCGGCCCGTCCTGGGTGAAGAGCCCGCGCAGCTTGTCGGCCCAGTAGGAGGCGAGGTAGGGGCGCTGCACGTGGTCGAAGAGCCAGATTGTCATGAACGAGGGCTCGTTGCCGAAATCGATCAGGCCGTTGCTGAGGGCGAACTGGAGGCGCTCGATGAAGGTGGCTTTGCCGCCCATCTTCTCGATCATGCCCGGCACGTCGTGGGGCAGCACGTAGGAGTACTGCCAGCAGGTCCCTTCGTAAAAATCGGTGTTGTAGCCTTTGCGGGCCTCGGTGTTCTGGAACGTGCCGTCCGCATTGCGGGCGCGGATGAAGCCGGTGAAGCCGCTGTCCGCCAGCGAGTCGTCCCAGACGTTGCGCCAGTTGCGCGAGCGCGCGAGCAGGCGCTGGGCCTCTTCGGCCTTGCCGAGCCCGGCGGCGACTTGCGCGGCGCACCAGTCGTTGTAGGCGAAGCCGATGGTGCCCGAGCCGGACTTCATGCGTCCGCAGTAGTCGTGCTTGCCTTTGTGGGCCACCCAGCCGCGCGTGCGATAGTCCTCGGTGCGGCGGCCCGCGTTGGCGGCGAGGACCTCCCATGCGGCGTTCCAGTCGATGCCGGGGATCTGTTTGGCATAGGCGTCGCCGATCACGTTGTCGGCCTCGTCGCCGCCCTGTCCCACGCGGTACTCCTTGCCCTGGATGAAGGCGGCGGCGCACTGGCCGTTGAGTCGCAGGCGCTCGCTGAAGGAGCGGACGTTGCTGGCGACGACGTCGGGCCGCACGATCGCCATGAGCGGGAAGAGGGTTTTCCAGGTGTCCCAGAGGGTGTAGTGGTCGTCCCAGCACGGCGCGTCCACGGGCCAGCCGTCCGCGTCGCCGGTGCGGTCGCGGGGCTGCACCATGCTGTGGAAAAAGTGGGTGTAGAAGAGGCGCTGCTCCGCTTCCGGCATGCCGTCGACCGCGATGGCGGCGAGCGCGTGGTCCCATGCGCCTTCGGCTTGCGCCTGCAGGGCGTCGAGGTCCCAGGCGGGGATCTCCTGGTCGAGCCACTGGGCGGCGCGCTCGGCCGAGGTGAAGGAGACGGCGATCTTCAGGTGGACGGTGCGGGTCTGGCGCGCGTCGAAGCGCAGCCAGGCGCCGAGTCCCTCGCGCTTCTCGATGCGGGCCGAGGTGGCGCCGTCGACGCTGTTGGAGCCGGTCCACGTGCCGCACGCGACGGGCTTCGCGTCGACCTTGGCTGCGAAGAAGAGGCGGTAGGGCGCGGGGTTCCAGTTGCCGTCGAAGGTGCCGCCGCCGGTGATCGTGCCGCTAGCGGGGTCGATCGTGACGGTGCCGTTCGTGAGCGCGGTGGCCTTGCCGATCTTGCGGGCGACGTTGAAGACGAGCCGGGCGTCCTCGTTGACCGGGAATTCGAAGCGGTAGAGGGCGCTGTGCGCGGCGGGTACGACGGTGCAGCGCGTGTCCCAGCGCGTCAGGCGGGCGCGGTAGGCGAAGGGCGCGGTGGCGACGTCGGCCAGCGGCGAAGCCTGGTCTTTTTCGGCGATGCCGGGGCCGAGGCGCGGCGAGACCAGGAAGTTGCCGTAAGTCGGCGTGCCGCCGGTGCCCTGGGTGTGGAGCTGCGCGAAGCCGACCACGTCGTCGCCGTAGACGAAGCCGGAGGTCGTGGGCTTGAGCGTGTTGAGGCTGGGGTAGATGGACGCGTGGGGCAGGCAGGGACCCGGCATACAGGAGCCGTGGCCGACCACGCCGATGAGGGTGTCCACCTTGTGCGAGAGCCCCGGCTGCGCGTCTGCGGCGCACGCGGCTACCCATGACCACGCGACTCCCGCCGCAAGGACGGCGCGGCGACTGACAAACCCGAATCCGTTTTTCATTCCGTATCCCCTTCCCGGCCCTGGCTGTGAATGCGAGGGATCCACCTGATTTATAAAAGCGCAACCTTAGCATGCGGTGCCGAGGGTGTCAACCGCACCTCAATCACAGCAGGCAAGACGCAAAAGCTTCTCCATCCGGGGCGTCCTGTGCCGAGCGCGCGCTTGCGTCGGTTCACGGGTCAAGGTATGCTTAACTCCCTATGGTGATGGCGCTGAAAAAGTGGGCGGGCGTGTCGTTCGCGGGGATGCTCCTGCTGGGGCTCGGGTGTTCGCGCGAGGCGAGGCAGGGCGCGTCCGGAGACGCTTTCGCGGGCTCGGCCAGCTGCCGCGAGTGCCACGAGAAGTTCTACGCGCTCTGGTCGACCTCCCATCACGGCCTCGCGATGCAGCCGGTGGACGAGGCGTTCGTCCGGAAGGCGCTCACGCCGCAGACGAACGCGGTCGTGGTCGGCAAGAGCCGGTTCCGCGCCGACGTCGCGGCGCGGGCGATGGTGGAAGAGGGGCCGGACGGGGCCCGGACGTATCCCATGGTGCACGCGCTGGGCGGCAAGAACATCTACTATCTGCTGACGCCTTTGGAGCGCGGCCGCCTGCAGGTGTTGCCGCTGGCCTACGATGTGGCGAAGCGCGAGTGGTTCGACGCGGGTGGCAGCATGGTGCGACATTTCACCGACGGCACGGACGATGCGCCGCTGCAGTGGCGCGATCCGCAGCTGACCTTCAACACGGCCTGCTTCGGCTGCCACGTCAGCCAGATCGCCAAGAACTACGACCTCAAGAGCGACTCGTACCGGACAGTGTGGCGCGAGCCCGGCATCAACTGCGAGGCCTGCCACGGCCCCGGCACCGAGCACATCCGCGTGTGCAAAGCCGCGCCGACCAACCAGCCGCCCGCCGACCTCAAGCTCATCAGCATGAAGAACATGTCGCTCCTGCGGCGCGACGAGACCTGCGCCACCTGTCACGCCAAGATGCGTCCGATCACGCCGGGCTTCACGCCGGGGGACCGCTTCTTCGACCACTACGACCTCGTGACGCTGGAGAACCCCGATTTCCATCCGGACGGCCGCGATTTGGGCGAAAACTACACGTATACGCTGTGGCTCACGAGCCCCTGCGTGAAGGCCGGCAAGCTCGACTGCGTCCACTGCCACACCTCCAGCGGGCGCTACCGCTTCGCCGGCGAGAAGACCAACGAGTCTTGCCTGCCGTGCCACCGCGAGCGCGTCGAGCGTGCGACGGAGCACACGCATCACAAAGCCGACAGCAAGGGCAACCAGTGCGTCTCCTGCCACATGCCGATGACCACCTTCGCGCGGATGCGGCGCTCCGACCATTCGCTGAGACCCCCGACGCCGGCCGTCACGCTGGCGTACAAGTCGCCGAACGCCTGCAACCTCTGCCACACGGACAAGGACGCCAAGTGGGCCGACGGCTACGTGCGGCAGTGGCGGTCGCGCGACTACCAGGCGCCGGTGCTTCATCGCGCGGGGCTCGTCGACGCGGCGCGCCGCCGCGACTGGACGAGGCTGGGTGAGATGCTGGCGTACATTGGCGATGCGAAGAGCGATCCGGTCTTTGTCGTCTCGCTGCTGCGCCTGCTCGAGCCGTGCGACCAGCCGCGCAAATGGGCTGCGGTCCGCGGGGCTCTGGGGCATCCGCATCCGCTGGTGCGGTCAGCCGCGGCGCAGCTGCTGGCGGGCGACGTGACCCGGGAGCACTTCGGCCTGCTGCTGGCCGCCGCCCGCGACGACTACCGGCTCGTGCGCGTGTCGGCGGCTGGCGCGCTGGCGCGCTATCCGGCAGACCTTTTGGCGTTGCCGTCCGCGCGCGCGGCCTGCGATTCGGCGTTTCGTGAGCTGGAGGCGAGTTACCTTTGTCTGCCCGACTCGTGGTCGTCGCACTACAACCTCGGCAACTATTACGAGGGTCGCGGCTGGGGCGACCGGGCGTTGGCGGCTTATGAGCAAGCCATGCGCCTGCGTCCCGACGTGGTTCCGCCACTGGTGAACGCGGCGATGATGCGGGCGCGGCAGGGGGATCTCGATGCCGCCGTGTCGCTGCTGGAAAAGGCCGCGGCCGCGGAGCCCCGGAATCCGGCGGTGCACCTCAACCTCGGCATGGCGCTGGCGGAGAAAGGGCAGATGGCGGGGGCGGAGGGGCATTTCCGCGCGGCGCTGGCAGCCGATCCGTCTCTGGCGCAGGCGGCCTACAATCTGGGCGTGTTGCTCAACCGCGGACGCGCGACTGAAGAGGGCGTCTCCTGGTGCCGCAAGGCGTCTGAGCTGGCACCGCTGAACCCCGGCTATGCCTACACGTATGCCTACTATCTTCTCGCCCTCGGCCGCAAAGGCGAGGCGGTGTCGGCCTTGCAGGCGGCGCAGCAGCGCGGCGTGACCTCCGACGAAATCGTGTCGCTTTTGAACGGGCTGCGGCAATAGGACGGCGCATCGGCCGTTTCTATAAGAATTGCCCGGTCCCGCGCCTTTTGCAGGCGGAGGCCGGACCTCACACCAGAAAATAGGGGGCAGCATGACAGGTCGGTCTTGGTTCATGGTTTTCATGGCGCTCGTATGCGGCGGTGCCATCGCGGCGGATGCTCCTGCGCGCCGCCCGAACGTGCTGCTGATCTGTGTGGACGACCTCAAGCCGCTGCTCGGCTGCTACGGCGCGGCGAGCGTCAAGTCGCCGAACATCGACCGGCTGGCCGCGCGCGGCGTGCTGTTTGAGCGCGCCTTCTGCAACCAGGCGGTGTGCGCGCCGTCGCGCAACGCGCTGATGACCGGCCTGCGCCCGGCGACGCTCGGCATCTACGACCTCGGCACCAACTTCCGCCTTGCGGTGCCCGACGCCGTCACCGTGGCGCAGCATTTTCAGCGCAACGGCTACCGGACCGAGGCCATGGGAAAGATCATGCACGTCGGCCACGGGAACACGGAAGACGCCGCCTCGTGGAGCGTGCCGCACTGGAAGCCGCAGGGCGGCAGCTACGCCCTACAGGCCAACATCGAGTCCCAGCGGGAGGCGGTTGCGAAGGCCAAGGCCGCCGGACTGTCCGTCGAAAAGGTGGCCAACACGGCGAAGAGCGTGGCCACCGAGTGCGCCGATGTGGCCGACACCGCATACGGCGACGGCATGATCGCCGACGAGGCGGTCCGCCGCCTCGACGCGGCCAAGGCCAAGCCCGGCGAGCCGTGGTTCATCGGCGTCGGCTTCCACAAGCCGCACCTGCCCTTCAACGCGCCGAAGAAGTATTGGGATCTCTACCGCCCCGAGTCGTTTGAGCTCCCCGCGCAGCGGACGCTGCCGGCCGGTGCGCCGGAGTTCGCCGGGCAGAACTCCGGCGAGCTGCGCAGCTACACCGACATCCCGAAAGTCGAGCCGATCGGCGACGCGCAGGCCCGCCACCTGATTCACGGCTACCACGCGGCGGTCAGCTTCATGGACGCCCAGCTCGGCCGCGTGCTCGACGCCCTCGACCGCAACGGCTTCGCCGGAAACACGGTGATCGTGCTGTGGGGCGACCACGGCTGGCATTTGGGCGACCACGGCATCTGGTGCAAGCACACCAACTACGAGCAGGCCGCGAGGCAGCCTCTGATCGTGGTCGCGCCCGGCGTGGCGCAGGCGGGCGTCAATAGCCCCGCGCTGGTCGAGACCGTGGACCTTTATCCGACCCTTTGCGAGCTGGCGGGGCTGCCCGCGCCGCAGGGCCTGGACGGGACGAGCTTCGTGGCAGCGCTCAAATCGCCGCTGGCGAAGACCAACGAGGCGGTGTTTCATGTTTACCCGCGCGGCGAGCGCATGGGCCGCGCCGTCCGTACCGGGCGCTACCGCCTTGTGGAGTGGAAGAAGATCGGCGAGCCTGCCGACACGGCGGTGCTGGAGCTCTACGATTACGAGGCCGACCCTGAGGAAACCCGGAACCTCGCCGCCGAACGGCCCGAGGTGGTTGCGCAGCTCCGAGCGCTGCTGGCGCGGCAGCCCGAGGCCAAGCCGCAGCTCCGCGCGGACAAGCAGGCGCAAGCCGCGCCGGCTCCCAAAAAGGCCAAGCAGGACCGCGCGGCGATGTTCGAGAGCCGCGACAAGGACAAGGACGGCAAGCTGACTCGGGCGGAGTTCTTGGCCAACCAGCCCGATCTCGAGGAGGCGCCCAAGCGCTACGTCCTTTTCGACACGGACAAGGACGGGCTGATCGACCGCGAGGAGTACATCACCGCGGGCAAGGTGAAACAGTAGGGACGGGCTGGCGAGGACCTTGGAGCTCAACATGAAAAAGTGGCTGACGGTGTGCGCGGTGTTCGGGTTCGGCATCGTGCGTGCGGCCGAGGTGCCGCAGCGGCCGAACATCCTGTTCATTTATACCGATGACCAGCGCTACGACGCGTTCTCGGCCGTGCAGCGCGAGCAGGGCGAGCGCGGGCGCTTTCCGTGGTTCAAGACGCCCCACATGGACCGGCTGGCGGCCGAAGGGGTGCGCTTCCGCAACGCGTTCGTCGTGAACTCGCTCTGCGCGCCGAGCCGCGCGGTGAATCTGACGGGGCGCTACAGCCACTGCAACGGGATCGCGTCGAACTTCCGTCCCTTCCCCGTCGACAGTGTCACGCACGCGACGCTGCTGCGGGCGGCGGGCTACACCACAGCCTATATCGGCAAGTGGCACATGGACAGCCAGCGCGAGCGTCCGGGATTCGATTACCATGCCTCGTTCATCGGCCACGCCCGCTACGTGGACGCCCCGTTCGTCGTGGACGGCAAGGACGTGACGACACAGGGCTGGATCGACGACGTGTCCACCGATTATGCGATCGGCTTCATGCGCCGTCAGAAAGGGGCCGCCAAGCCCTGGTCCATGGTGGTCGGCTTCAAGGCGCCGCACGGTCCCTTCACCCCGCCTGAGCGCGCGCGGGAGCGCTTCGCCGGCGAGCAGGCGCGGAGCGTTCCCAACCTCGCGACGCCGACGCCGTACATGGCAGATGTGAAGGCGAAGCGGGTGCCCGCGCCCGGCGCAGCGGAAGGGGCTTCGGCGGTTCCGGTGAACCTCGATTATTTCCGCTGCGTGAGCGCGGCGGACGATTGTCTGGGGCGGCTGCTGGAGGCTCTGGACGAATGCGGTTTCGCCGGCAATACCGTCGTGATCTACACCAGCGACAACGGCTTCTATCTCGGCGAGCACGGGCTCGGCGACAAGCGCAGCGCCTACGACGAAAGCCTGCGCGTGCCGTTCATCGTGCGCGACCCGACGCTGGGGGCGGCCGGGCGCGGCCAGGTGCGCGACGAGATGGTTTTGAACCTCGACCTCGCGCAGACGCTGCTCGATTACGCGGGGGTGCCCGCGCCGAAAGAGATGCAGGGGCGCAGCTGGCGCCCGCTGCTGGCCGGCGCGTCGGCGGGTTGGCGGCAGAGCTGGTTTTACGAGTATTTCGCCGAGAAGCAGAAGAACTCGCGCGTGCCGGACATCGCGGCCGTGCGCACCGCGGACGCGAAGCTGATCACCTACGCGGGCCACGACGAGTGGAGCGAGCTGTTCGACCTCAAGGCCGACCCGTATGAGACGCGCAACGTGATGGGCGACCCCGCCTATGCGGCGCTGCGCGGGCGCATGGCGGATGAGCTCGCGCGGCTGAAAGGCGAGGTGGGGTATCGCGTGCCGGACTACGTGGACCGGCCCGAGTGGTGGGGGCAGCCGGGAGGGCCGGACGCGCAGGCCTTCAGGCCCGGCGTTCGCCTGCACTACGGCTTCGCCGCGCTCGACGGCGCGCGCGTGCCGGATTTGAGCGGCCTGGGGAACGACGGCAAAGCCGTCGGAGTGGGCCTGGCGGAGGGCCGCGAGGGGTGCCAGGCGCTGCGCTTGGACGGCCAGGGCTACGTCGACGTGCCGAAGTCGAAAGCGCTGAACCCGGCCGGAAGCGTGTGGAGCGTGGAGGCGGTTGTGAACCCGGCGAGTCCGGACGGCGTGATTCTCGCGCGCGGCGGCAAGACGGCGGGCTATGCGCTGTGGCTCAAGCAGGGGCGGCCCGTCTTCACCGTCGCGCTCGAGAACAAGGCCTATTCGGTTGAGGCGCCGGAGGCGGTGACGGGGTGGGTGACGCTGGCCGGCTGCCTGGCCGAAAAGAGGATCACGCTGGCGCTCGACGGCAAGGTCGTCGGCGAGCGGGCCGTGCCGGGGCTGATGGATCGCGACCCGAATGACCTCATGCAGATCGGCGCGGACTTGGGCAGCGCGGTCGTCGAGCCGAGGCCGCCGCATTTCCAGGGCCTGATCGAGCGCGTGAGGCTGTTCTGCGGACCTGTCCGCTGAAGAGACGCGCGCCCGACCGGCTTTTTGATTAACGGCTCTTTTTGTAGGCTTCCATCAGCGTGTAATATTTGACCTGCATGTTGGGCACTTCCCATGCCGGCATGTCGCGGTTCTTGAGGAACCCGAGATACTTCTCCATGACTTGGCCGAAGTGTGCCTCGTGTCCGACCGAGTAGCTCGCCGGGATGTTGATGCGCCAGCCGGTCTCATGCTTCTCGCAGCTGATGCCGGGATAGGTCTTGTTGAGCGTGGCAACCGCCTCGTTCAGCGCGGCCTCAAGCTCCTCAGTCTTCACGCCGGCGTTGCGGCGGGGCTCGACGTAGAGCACCGGCTTGTAGGCTTCGGCCTCGCCCTGCTGGATGATCAGCGAGGAGCGGGTGCCGCGCATCAGCGAGTAGTGGGTGTCGCCCGCGCCCGCCGGCGGCTGGAAGTTCCAGAGCACCGAGGCCTTCGCGTACACGCCTTTGATCGAGTAGGTGAACTCGCCGTTGGCTTTGCACTGCAGCACGCCGCTGGCGTCCAGGTTTTTCTTCAGATACGCGGGCCATTCGGCCATCGACGTCGAGGTCTTGAACTGTTCCAGCGTGATCGGCGTGGCCCACGTGCGGGCCTGCACCATGCTGATGTCCGAGGGAGAAAGCGTGATTTCCGGAAAAGTTTCCCATTGAATGAGGTCGGTCAGGTGCGTGTTCACGTCGACGATCGCTTCGCCCTGTTGGGTGGTGTCGTAGTACCACGGCGGGCGCTGCAGCGGTTTGCCGGCCACCAGTTTACAGAAGTGGTGGACGCTTTCCTTTGTTACGGCCGGATCGTCCGGCGTGCCCTTTTCCTGCTCGCCGTAGACTTTGGGAAAACGCGAGAGCGCACGCTGAAGCAGGGTCGTGATCTCATACCGTTCGGTCATGATATCGTAGAGTACGACGCCTTTCTGCTGCGCCGTTGCGAAGGCCTGCTTGAGCAGCTCAAAGTCTTTTGGCGTGATCGCCATCGGTTTGTCGGCGAGCACGTTATAGCCGGCTTGGACGCTCTTCAGGATGTACTCGGTCTTGCGCGCGTTGTTGCCCGCGAGCACCACGACGTTGCCGGCCTTGTCCTTCAGCATCTTCTCGAAAAAGTCGGCACCCGTGTAGACGGTGGACTCCCACTTCGTCGGCTCCTCGGCCCGCGTGTTGAATCCGTTGATGCGGTCCATATGCATCTTGAGGTCATTGCCTTCCGGCGCGTAGATATGCACTTTGGGCGAAACGTTGGGATACATCCGCTTCTGCACCAGCGCGGCGTGGAAATGTCCGGGGTCCAGCGTGATCAGTTTCACGGTGTCTCCTCCGCAGGTGCCGCAGCACGAGGTTTTGGGGGTATCGCAGCCCGCCAGCAAGACGGCGGCGCCGGCACACAGGATCATGGTCTTTGTCATATCGGTGTTCCTTGGTTGAGAGGGAAGGTGAGGGCTGGCACAGCGGCCAGCCTCTGCACGTGTCGGGTTAAACCTTGACGGTGATGCCCGCCGCCTTCAGCACTTTCGGGATGCTGAACTGGTCGCGCTCCGGACAAGCCAGCAGCGCGTTGGCTTCGGCGCTGTCCGTCGTTTCGGTTTTGTAGTCCCACTTGAGGGCCTTGCCTGTCTTCATGCAGAGGTGGCCCAGCGTGCAGACTGAGGTGGAGCGGTGGCCGATCTCGGCGTTGGTCACGGCGCTCGTGCGGCTGCGGATCGCCAGCAGCCAGTCCTTGACGTGGTTGTCGCTGACGTGCAGGCGCACCGCGTTCGAGCCGAGCGGGGCATCGATCAGCTTGACGTCGCTCGCGTCGAGCGCCTTGAGCGTGGTGCCCGGCATGGTCGGGTCGCTGGCGGTGACCTTGGCCGAACCGCGGCTCACGAAAATCCATCCCTCGTCGCCGATGAAGCGCACGCCGTTCGGGTACTTGTTGCACACGCTCACGTCGATGTTGTTGGGGTACTTGTAGAGCAGGTCGAATTCGGCGTGCGCGTTCCAGAGTCCTTTGGTCATCCAGCCGCAGGTGCCGGACACCTCCAGCGGGCCGCGGTCTTCGGTGCCGAGGCCCCACTGCACGATGTCCATGTGGTGCGCGCCCCAGTTGGTGATCATGCCCCAGCCGTAAGGCTCCATCTGGATCCAGCCCGGGCGGTTTCCGATCTTTGCGGTGTCTTGGTTGTGGACGCGGTCTTCGGTGTAGTAGGCGAGGGGGGTCGGTCCCAGCCAGGTGTTGTAATCCAAGTTCGGCGGCACGGGCATCTCCTCTTTGCGCCCGCCATCCTTGTCTTTGCCGAACCCGACCTCGACACGCTTGATCTGTCCGATGCGTCCGTTCCGCACCAGTTCGCAGCCGGTGCGGAACTGCTTGCTCGAACGCTGCTGCGAGCCGACCTGCAGGATCACGCCTTTCTGGCGCACGACCTCGGCCAGAATGCGGCCTTCGTGGATCGTCTGCGAGAACGGTTTCTGCACCCAGATGTCCTTGCCGGCGACTGCGCATTCGACCGCGCACAGCGCGTGCCAGTGGTCGGGCACGCAGACCATCACCGCGTCCACACCGCCGTCGCGCAGCAGCTCTTGGTATTTGGCGAAAGTCTTGACCTCGTAGCGGTCCACCTTGAGGCGTTTCTTATATTCGTTTTCGATGTTCTTCTTTGAAAACGCCAAGCGCTTGGAGTCGAGGTCGCAGATGGCGACGATGCGCGCCATGTCGGTCAGACCGAACAGTCCCGGCATCTCCATGCTGGTCGAAATGCGTCCGCATCCGATGATGCCCACGTTGATCAGTTTGCTCGGAGCCGCCTGCCCCAGCACGCGTGCCGGAATCAGATTCGGCATGACGGCCATCGCGCCCGCGATGCCGCCTGCCTGCATAAAACCGCGCCTCGTTAACGTCATCATGTCGAATACTCCTCTGCTCTATTATGCGGACAGCGTGTTGCGCCATCCGCCGTTGCTCGAATACAAACCCGTTACCGTCAACCCCGGATCGCCCAGAGCAGGCCTTGCCGCAGATGTGTGCGGAAGGCCGCGTCCTGATAGTGTTCTTTCTTGTGGCCGAGCGCCGTGTAAAAGACGCGGCCCTCGCCGTACTTCTTGCACCAGCCCAGCGGGTAGCGTCCGTTCGCGAAAGCGTCCAGCCGCTTATCGCGCGGCGGCTTGACGAGCGTCGTCACGTCGAGGTCCAGCAGGATGTGGATGTCCGGCGCGCAGTCGCAAACGTAAGCCTCGTCAACCCACGCCCAGGTCTCGTCCAGATGCGCGGTGGCCGGGTGGCGCCGGTCGTTCACCCGGATCGTAAAGGGCTGCAAGGGCGGATGCCAAATGAAGCGTCCGCCGATCATGCGCCTGAAGGCTTCGGATGTGCGCTCGGACCCCGTGGCGGAGTGGACGCCCATGAACGCGCCGCCGTTGTAGACATAGCTCAACAGCGCGCCGCGCTGCTCGTCCGTGGCGAAGGCCTCGTTGTTGCTGTTCGAAAAAATGATGGCCTTGAGCCCTTTCAGGCCTGGATCGGTGAAGACCGCAGGATCGTCCGAAGCCTCGGCTATCAGCCCCTCGGCCGCGCACAATTCTTTCAGCGCCGCGACGCTGGCCGCGATGTTGTCGTGGACGAAGCCCTTGCCGTTCGGCGTGTGGTTGCGCGTGTAGATCAGGACTTCCATGGCTATGCCTCCAAGCCCGCGCGTTTGAGCACGTTGCGCACGCCATAGGGCGCGCGCTCGGGGCGAGACAGCGTGGCGTTGGCCTCGTCGTCGCCGATGAACTTCTCGGTTGCCGGATCCCACTTCAGCGCGCGTTTCAGATTCATGGCCGTGAAGGCGAGGATGCAGGCGGTGGTCGTCCGGTGCGCGCTTTCGGGCAGGATGTTCGTCGGCTGACGCGTGCGGATGCTGTCGAACCAGACGCGGTGGTGGGTCTGGGGGTTGCGCGGCAGCGGATGTTCCACGTCGCCCTCGATGAGCCGCTTGTCGCTGGCTTCCAGGGGCCGCCAGCGGCCGTGTTTGCCGCCCGCGCCGGGATCGCTCAGCATGGTCTTGACCGAGCCGCGCCCGCAAAAGATCCAGCCCTTCTCGCCGACGAAGCGCACGCCGTTGGGGTAGACGCTCTCATCGGCCACGTGCAGAACCGTTCCGTTCGCGTACTCCATCTTGACGTCGAGTTTGCCGTGGGCGTTCCAGAGGCGGCGTTTCGGAAAGTCGGCTTTGCCGCGGATCCGGACGGGGCCGGCATGCTCCATGCCCAGGCCCCACTGCGCGATGTCGATGTGGTGTGCGCCCCAGTTGGCGATCATGCCCATGCTGTACTGCTGGATCACCATCCAGCCGGGGCGTCCGAAGTCCGCCTCGTCGCCTTTTCCTTGCGGGTGGGTGCGCAGTTCGGAGTAGGGTGCCTGCGGCGAATAGCCCAGCCACGCGTCGAAATTGAAGGTGCCGGGCACCGGCTGCTCCAGCGGCAGCCCGGTGGGCTCCGCCGGATCCTGCGGCAACCCGACCTCGATGGCTCTGATCTTGCCGAGGCGGCCGTTGAACACATATTCGGCCGCCTTGCGGAACTGCGAGCCGAAGGTGCTTTTGCCCTCTGAGCGCTGCTGCGTGCCGATGTGGAAAACGCGGCCGGTCTTCTTCATCACGTTGACGATGGCGCGGCTCTCGAAGATCGACATGGCGAGCGGTTTTTGCACATAGACGTCTTTGCCCGCCAGCGCCGCTTCGATGCAGATCTGCGCGTGCCAGAAGTCCGGCGTGCAGATCATCACCGCGTCGACCGACTTGTCCGCGAGCAGGTCTCGGTAGTCCTGGTGCAGCGCGAGGTCGGGCAGGTCGCCCTCGAACATCTGGCGAGTTTTCTGCTGGGTCGTGCGCATGCGCTTGACGTCACAGTCCGAAAGCGCCACGAGCGTGGCGAGGTCCTGGTTCTGCCAGATGCCCGGTATATCCATGCCGCCCGCGATGCGGCCGCAGCCGATGACGCCCACCTGGATTTTTTTCGACGGCGCCTGCTGCCCCAGCACGCGCGCCGGAATAATAGATGGAAAAGCGAGCGCCCCCGCGGCCATGCCGGCTTTCAGAAATCCGCGCCTTGAAACGTCGACTTGACGCATACACCCCCCCCGTGATTCATGTCTATGGATTAGCTTATTCAAGCGTTCACAACTATAACACGGCGGTTGGAACGCTCACAATCCTCATTTTTCTGGGTCAAGGATCCGCCGCAAGCAAGTCGCCGCTTGAATTGCGGGAGGCGGTTGCCGTATAGTTATATTTCATTTTTTACAAAGCGGATATCGAAAAGGATGGGGCATGTTGAGAACGCGAAGTGCAAAATGCATTGCACGCTTTTCCGGAAATGGAAGGTTCCGGCGGGAAAGCGAGGAAGGCGCCGGGACCCGGGGCGTCCGCAGGACGTTCCGGGAGCGCCTCCGGAGCAGCCCCCATG
>Ga0209099_1000179_pt1 | contig 72661 bp, 62 predicted proteins | sample AD_JPNHW2_MetaG_FD_184430 | JGI IMG/M metagenome (GOLD analysis project Ga0209099, IMG submission 184430) | Active sludge microbial communities of municipal wastewater-treating anaerobic digesters from Japan - AD_JPNHW2_MetaG (SPAdes) (version 2) | ecosystem: Engineered > Bioreactor > Anaerobic...
GCAGAAGGACCTTTCCCTTCTTAATTTTCTTAATCTCGGCATATTCTTTATCGACAGAATTAAGTTCAGTGAGGGTTTCTCATTCAATTTCTTCACCCAGTATTCACCCACTCATTTTGGCAATGACATTGCACTCTTTGTTCCGGTCAGGTTCAGAAGATTCGGTGTCATGGTAAATGCTCACAGGTACAGCAACAAAAGTGACACGGGTCTTGGAGCTGGTCTGTCGCTGTACAACCTGGGTGTCTCAGGCAAGGTACGGTCGGAGCTCAGGTTGAATGTATGGAGCCAGCCTGAATCATTCTTCTCAGATTCCATGGTTACCGGAGGGTATGCAGGAATCAGGACAAGGTATTTGTTCAATGACAGTTTCTCGGGATTTGTTTCGGTATCAGGAAAAACAAAAGGCTGGTTGCTGGGAAATCCCTATCTGGATAAGAATGTATCGTTTCAGGCAGGTCTTTCCTATGAGCTTCTGAAATAGGGAGGAGCAGCATTCTCCGGAGTTGCCGGGCAGACATAATTACCCTGTCCCGATAACCAAAGTAAACCGAGAAATCATATATCTTAGTACTTTTAATATAGAGCGATGAAAAGAACAGTTTTGATGGTGATTGCCCTGTTGGTGGTTGCTGCTTTATCTCACGGGCAAAAGGTATATGAGAACAACTATCTTGTAAAGGTGGGTGACAGTGCGCCTGATTTTGCAATTAATGAAGCTGGCGGGAAGAGTTATAAGCTGTCAGACCTGAAGGGAAAGGTGGTGATGCTCCAGTTCACGGCAAGCTGGTGCAGCGTATGCCGTAAGGAGATGCCATTCATCGAGGAGGAGATATGGATGCCGGGCAGGAAGCAGGGGCTTGTGGTTATCGGTATTGACCGTGACGAGCCTGAGGCAACGGTCAGGAAATTTGCCGCTGATATGAAAATCACCTACCCTCTGGCACTTGACCCGGGGGCTGACATTTTCGGGTTGTACGCCGAGAAACAGGCCGGAGTTACCCGGAATATCATCATTGACCGCAACGGCAAAATAATCTTTCTGACCCGCCTTTTCGAGCGTGAAGAGTTTGACAAAATGAAGTCAGTTATATTCTCAGAGCTGGCAAAAAAGTAAAAAAACAGGCTCTTTCCCGGTTGCCGGTGCAACCTTTGGCCTGAATATTGCGTTTATCAGAACAATAACTACTACTGTTCTATTAACCAAAACTGAGAGAAATGAAAAAGTTCATTGTCATTATTCTTGCACTGGTTCTTGCCGCACCGTTGTTTTCACAGGTCAAATTCGGTCTTAAGGCCGGGGCAAGCACCGACTTCACCTTTACCGATCAGACCTTTAAAGGTACCGATTTCGAGGTGATTCTTCAGAATGCGAAGGATGCTGAATGGGGATTCCAGGGGGGAGTATTCATGAGAGCCACCTTTTCAGGATTCTATATTCAGCCTGAACTGCTTCTTGCCACAGCAACCAACTCGGTATCATATGAGGATGTGGAAGGCGGCGGCGCTCCGGTGATCTACAACCAGAAGTTCAACAAACTGAACATTCCAGTTCTTCTCGGGGTAAAGGTTGGTCCGCTCAGGCTGAATGCTGGTCCAGCAGCTTCAGTCATGATATCTGACCCGAAGGAGATAATACAGGGAGCCACCTATAAAAGGGCAACCTTCGGATACCAGGCAGGTCTTGGATTTGACCTTTTCAAAAGGCTCACCTTTGACCTGAGGTATGAAGGGAACCTCAACCAGTTCGGTGAGGAGATAGAAATCGGTGACCAGAACTTCCAGCTTGATGACCGCACAGGAGCATTGCTTTTGCAGGTGGGACTGATCTTCTGATATCCGTGACATATAAAAGAACTCTTCCGCAGTCTGCCGGAAGAGTTCTTTTTTTATATTTACGGTAGTATGTGAACGGAAGCAGGATGATCCTGGCAGGGAACACTATCTATATTATCAGAAATGTCCTCACAGTTATCTATCTGATAGCTGTTTTTGCCATTTGCCTGATGATTGTCTTTGAGAACCGCAATCCTCTCAAGACCCTTTCATGGCTGCTGGTGATCCTGTTTGTTCCCGTTGTGGGGATCATCGTCTATTTCTTTTTCGGCAAGAACTACCGGAAGCAGAAGATGTATACCCGGAAGAGCATGGCTGACAGCGCCAGGCTGACCGACCATGCCGATCGCCAGGTCAGGCTGCTCTCATCGGTGCTGGCCGGCGAGAGTGATGCAATCAGGTCCAAGAGTCATCTCATACACCTGATGCTCAGGAATAACCGGTCACTGCTTACCCTTGACAACCAGATTGACCTGCTGGTAAACGGCAGCCAGACGTTTCCCGCCATGCTTGACGCCGTGGCATCGGCCACCGGCTTTATACACCTTGAGTTCTACCGTTTTGAACCTGACACCATCGGGATGGAATTCAGTGAGCTGATGATGCGCAAGGCAAGGGAAGGGGTAAAGGTCAGGGTCATCTATGACGATGTCGGCAGCTGGAACATCCGCAAACCTTTTATAAACATGATGCGTGATGCCGGGGTGCAGATATTTCCGTTCCTTCCGGTTCGTTTCCCCAGCTTCTCAAGCAAGATCAACTACCGGAACCACAGGAAAATACTGGTGGTTGACGGGAAGGTTGGTTTTGTGGGCGGGCTGAATATTGCAGACAAGTATCTGCACGGCCTGCCTCACCTTGGACCCTGGGTTGATACCCATCTGAGGGTTGAGGGTGAAGCCGTTGCAGCACTTGACAGGGTTTTCCTGGCCGACTGGGATTTTGTGAGCGGCGAGGAACTGCCGCCGGACGGTTCACTTGAGCATGTGGTCCGCACAGGCAACAGGTGCCTGGTCCAGGTCGCCTCCAGCGGACCTGATACTGACTGGGCCACGATAATGCAGGTTTATTTTTCTGCAATTGCTACGGCAAAATCGTCAATATACCTGACTTCACCGTACTTCAGTCCTGACGAGAGTCTGCTGACAGCCCTGAAGACCGCTGCCCTGAGCGGTGTTGATGTGAGAATGATATTTCCTGAAAATTCAGATTCGATTATTGCAAACTGGAACACCCGTTCCTATATCATGGAGTTGCTCGAGGCGGGTGTCAGGATCTTCCTGTACCGCAACGGGTTCATCCATTCCAAATACCTGCTGGTTGACAGCATCTTTTCCTCAGTGGGGTCTCCCAACGTTGATGTCCGGAGTTTCGACCTTGACTTCGAGGTTACCGCCCTGATTTATGATGAAGATTTTGCACTCCGCCTGGGGGTGCTCTTCGCCGAGGACCTTAAGAACTGTGCCGAGGTAACCATTCAGGAGTGGTCAAAACGAAACAGGAGGGAGAGATACAGGGAGTCACTGGCACGGATATTCGGGCCTCTCTATTAAATTCGTACCCGATGAGAAAGATACTTCTGACACTTTTTTACACTCTCCTTGCTGCCGGTTTTGTGCTGGTACTGCTTCTGTGGGTTATAGTGCTCAGGGAGAATGTGAAGCATGATGAACCGGTCAGGATATATCTACCCACCGGGTCAGATTTCAGGGCTCTGACTGATACGCTGGAGAGAGCTGATCTCCTGCGGAGCAGGGAAAGCTTCATAATCACCTCGCGGCTCAAGTCTTTCGGAAAAACAGTCAAGCCTGGTTCATATGTCATTGAACCCGGGATGAGCAACAACAGCCTTGTCAACATGCTGCGCTCGGGCCGCCAGACCCCTGTAAACGTCACGTTCAACAATATAAGAACCCTTGAGGAGCTTGCAGGCAAAACAGGAGGGCAGATAGAGGCAGATTCAGCATCCCTGGCGGAATTCTTCCATGATGAGTCCAATTACTCAGCTGACGGGTTTACCCCCGGAACACTGATAGCAGTGTTCATTCCTGATACATATGAATTGTACTGGTCAGTTGACCCCCGCGGTTTTTACCGGCGCATGCTGAAGGAGTACCGCGACTACTGGAATGATGACCGGACTGCGAAGGCTGAATCACTGGGGCTTACACCGCCGGAGGTGTCTGTTCTGGCCTCCATCGTTGACGAGGAAGCCTCGCGAGAGGATGAAAAGTCACGAATTGCCGGGGTTTATCTCAACAGGCTTCGCCTCGGAATGCCGCTTCAGGCTGATCCGACGGTGAAGTTCGCAGTCAATGACTTCACACTCAGACGCATCCTCAACAGGCACCTTGAAGTTGACTCACCCTACAACACATATAAGTATGCAGGTTTGCCACCGGGACCGATACGGTGTCCGTCACGCTCAGGCCTTGATGCTGTTTTAAATGCGGAAAAACATGAATATCTATTCTTCGTTGCGAGGTATGACGGATCAGGTTATCACCATTTTTCCAGAACGCTGGCCGAGCACAACAGGTATGCCGCTGCCTACAGGCGCGAACTTAACAGGAGAAGGATATACCAGTAGGGATAAGCCTATAATTCAGGATTGTAACTGTCGATTGTCTCGACTATTTTCTTTGCATTGTTGTCATTGTCAGCCACTTCCTTCAGAAGGAGGTTGCGCCTGGCCCTCATGGCACCGGTAAAATCCTCTTTCATCAGACTGTCAGTCAGATTTATCCATTCCCCTGGCTTGATAGCCACATGGCATAGTTCTCCAAGTCCTGTCCCTGATACGATTGCAGGTGAGGCCACGACGTGACGGCCGGTGGTGAGCGCATTAATGAGCTTCAGTTTCATGCCGGTAGGCTGGGTGGCGTTCAGAAGGCATACCTGAGCATTTGCGATGAGTTCATTCATCTGGGTCAGTGAAGGGTTTGGAACCAGTTTCACATGCCTTAATGCCGAGGCTGCGTCCGACAGTTCTGCCGACGGTCTCTTGCCGGCAATGACAGTCCGGTATTTCCAGTGAGAGGCCACCTCCTTCAGAATATACAGTGCAGCAGCATCATTCTCGGCAGTGGAGAAATCACCATGCATCAGTACATAATCACCCCTGCCGTTGCCAGGAAATGATCCGTCTGCCGGATGGAAAGGACCGACAAACATTGCATTGCCATACTTTGAACTGAAATATTCTGTGTCGCCCGGAGAAATTGACAGCAGCCATGTGGCACCTGCGAGCTTCGGTTCGTACCGCTCGAGCTTCCTGGCTTCAGTGCTGTAATAAAGCTTCCTGAAGGGATTTTTCTCATTCGAGGCCAGGTTGCGGTAGTAGACATGCTCGATGTTATGAGTCCGCACCATTGTGATCCTTCCTTCCAAGGCCTTATGGCCCAGGAAATGGGTTGTATGCAACCCTTCGAAAATTATCGGGTGGCTGTCGGTCAGAAGGTCTTTGAGGAGCATATCGTTCCTGCGTGAAACCACGATGAACGGCTCCTTACGGAAGAGGTGAAAAAGATTCAGCTCCCTCCTGTAGTAATGTACCCTGAGGCATTCGCGTTCAAGTGTTCTTGAACGGCCGCGCCCATAGCTGAAACAGTGGAGTATTACCCCGACACCCTGTCTCTTAAGGGCGGAGATCTTGTAGAAAACATCCATTATGCCACCGTAGTCAGGAGGGTAAGGGATGTTGAAACTCACAAGATGGACTATTCTTTTGGCGGGAGCTCTCTCCATTAAGCATTCAAACAATGCACAAACATAGCTATAATTTTCTTTGTATCTTACACCAATTTTAACAGCATTTGTATAAATGGTGTTTTGTGTAACGGACAGAATATGAGGGCAATAGTTGCAGTCATCAGTGATCTGTCAACTGATATGCGGGTTCAGAAGCATTCAGCTGTGCTTTCATCGATGGGCTTCAGCGTGACGCTCATCGGGAGGCACATGGAAGGCTCTTTGCCTCTTTCTCTTCCTTCAGCAGCCGTGGCAATGATCAGGGTGCCTTTCAGGAAGGGGCCGATGATGTATTTATGGTTCAATGTGGCCTTATTGTTCAGGCTTTTATTGCTGAGGAGAGCTGACTTGTATATCGCCAATGATCTTGACACAATGATTCCGTGTCATATGGTTTCGCGTTTATTCAGGAGACCGCTTGTGTACGATGCACATGAATATTTTACCGGGCAATACAGCCTCACTGAAAGAAAGTTCAAGCGCTCTCTCTGGAAGAACGCTGAGCGCAGGCTGCTGCCCAAGGTGCGTTACATGATGACGGTATCTGATTCATTAGCAGAAATTTACAGTCAGGAGTACGGATGTGAACCGGTTGTGATCAGAAACCTTCCCATGCCTGTATTGAATATCCTGCCGTATCAGCGCCGCAATCTGGCTGCCTCGGCAGATGACCTGCTTGTGGTATTTCAGGATGGCTCCGGTGATAATCCGGGCAGGGGTGTGTCAGAACTGCTTGAGGCAATGACGCTTCTTGAAAATGTGAAGCTTGTTATCATTGGTACCGGCAAAAGAATTGAGGAGGCCAGGCAACAGGTGCAGAACCAGCGCATTGATCACAAAGTCATCTTCCTGCCAAGAATGAGATGGGAAGAGATGATGGGCTTTATAAAGTGCTGTGATGCAGGTTTATCAATCGACGCAGACACCTGTGCCAATCAGCGCTTCAGTCTGCCCAATAAACTATTCGATACCATAGGTGCAGGAGTGCCTGTGATCGTTTCCCCGCTGCCTGAGGTGTCAGCCATAATCGCGAAGTACAGATGCGGCCTGGTGCTTGATGAGCTGACGCCCCGGGCAATTGCCGGTGCACTTTCATTGCTCAGGGATGACCAGCAGTTACTCTCAGATCTGAAGGGGAATGCCCTCAGTGCTGCAGAAGAACTTTCCTGGGAAAAGGAACAAATAGCGGAACGTGACCTGTTCATAAGGGTTATTAAAGAAAACAGCATAAAATGAAAAAAGATCTTCTCAGGAAATATCTTCCGGAAATAATCGGCACGGTTGCAGGGGCAGCAGGAGGATTTCTATACTGGAAATATGTCGGATGCGTCTCCGGAACATGCTCCATCAAGTCAAACTGGTACCTGATGATACCATGGGCTGCCGTGCTAGGTTATCTGGCCGGATCAGTGGCAGGTGATCTCATCAGGAAGAGAAAGAGACCGCCGGAACAGGAAGGCCACTGAGAAGTGGCTGTCCGGCTCATTCCGAGAAGCCCGGCCCGGGTGCCCCCTTTAAGCCATTTGACTTCCAGCCGCGGACATAATATTGTAATCGGAAACATTGTATATTGCATACATAATCCATTTCGAAACTTACCTAACCATGAAAACCAACAGAAGGAATTTTCTCCGCACTGCTGCAGTTGCCGGAGCAGGAACTCTGACGGCTGTCAGTACATCCTCATGTGTCCGCCGAGAAAAATCAACCGAAGCCATGGCAGAGGTCAGGGCGGCAGCAATGGCCGTACACAACCAGAGCTTCAACATGTCAGGCTATGCTGCTCCGCCGCTGGGAAAAATCAGGATAGGTTTCATCGGCCTCGGAATGAGGGGTCCGGGTGCCGTCGAGCGGATGGCACACATAGAAGGGGTAGAGATAGCTTCGCTCTGCGACAAGTATCCCGACAGGGTTGAAAAGGCGCAGGCGATGCTCACAAAGTTCGGGCTGCCACAGGCAAAGGGCTTCAGCGGCAGCGAGGAAGCATGGAAAGGATTGTGTGATGACCCCGACATCGACCTTGTTTACATTTGCACACCCTGGGCATGGCACACCCCTATGGCTGTCTATGCCATGGAAGCAGGCAAGCATGTGGCGGTGGAAGTACCCGCTGCAAAGACTGTGGAGGAGTGCTGGCAACTTGTTGAGGTATCCGAGCGGACAAAGAAACACTGCATGCAGCTTGAAAACTGCTGCTATGACTTTTTTGAGCTGCTGACACTTAACATGGCACGCCAGGGACTCTTTGGCGACATAGTGCACGGGGAGGGGGCTTATATCCATGACCTGCGATGGGACTTCACCTATGATAAGAACGGTTATGCTGACATGTGGAGGCTGAAGGAAAATGTGCGCAACGGCGACCTTTACCCGACCCATGGCCTGGGACCGGTCTGTCAGATAATGAACATCAACAGGGGTGACAGGATGGAATACCTGACATCACTCTCATCAAATGATTTCGCCATGGGACCGGAGCTGGAACAACTGGCAAAGGAGGACCCGTTTTATGCTCCATTTGCCGGGAAGAGTTACCGTGGCAACATGAACACCACTCTGGTAAAGACGGCACTCGGAAGGAGCATTATGATCCAGCATGACGTTTCAAGCCCGAGGCCATATTCGAGGATACATCTCGTCAGCGGCACCAAAGGATTTGCCCAGAAGTGGCCATCACCGGCAAGGATAGCCCTCGGCCATTCATGGCTGAAACCTGAGGATCAGGCTGCCCTTGAGGCTCAGTACACACCTGAGATTGTTAAAAGGGTGGGAGAGATGGCAAAGGTCATAGGTGGTCACGGCGGGATGGACTTCATCATGGACTGGAGGCTGATAGACTGCCTGCGAAACGGACTGCCTCTCGACCAGGATGTCTATGACGCCGCCCTCTGGAGCGTTATCACCCCTCTCAGCGAATGGTCAGTGGCAAACAGGTCGTCATCAATTGATGTACCGGACTTTACCTGCGGATCATACAAGGCAAATCTTCCTTTTGACCCCAACATCCCGGCAGGCGGAAATACAATGGTGATAGGCCTCAAGGGCGGCAACAACCAGCTGGAGATATAACCGGTCAGTTCTGACTTAATCCGGTTTAAAGTATAACCGGATAATATATTTTTTACATTTGCGGGCAAATTGCCGGATTAATGTTTGGATCAACAGCCTTTCTGGTCATCTTGCTTCTCTCACTGTTCGTCTTTGCAGTGCCTGAATGGCTGAAGTATTACTTTACCCTGGGCCTCCTGACAGCAGGGATTGCACTTTCCACATCATGGTGTACAGGTGTGCTTCCAGACGCCGGGCAGACCTGCGAATTATCCCTGTTCACTGCGGCAACAGGCACCAGGATGGTGCTGGTAATTGACAGTCTTTCTGCTTTTTTCATTCTTGTCATCAATTTTACCGTACTTGTCGGGTTCCTCTACGCCAGGGGGTATCTTGAGCCTTACCGTGCCCGGATGAACGCTCTCCGTTTTTCAATCCATTACTTCTCATACCTGTGGCTGTGGATTTCAATGCTTATGGTTGTGATGGTGCGTGACGGGCTTTCTTTCCTGATAGTATGGGAGATAATGGCTCTCTCATCGTTCTTCCTCGTGATCTTCGATGCGGAAGAGAGGAGCATCATGAAGACAGGAATCAGCTATCTCATCCAGATGCATGTGGGCATGTTCTTCATTCTTGTCGCATTCCTGATTGTACAGCAGGATACAGGAAGGATGAGCTTCGACGCACTCGGTGAATATTTTGGCAGACACCGAAACCTCCCGGTATTCCTGCTCTTCTTTGCCGGTTTTGCCATCAAGGCCGGATTCATTCCGCTGCACACATGGCTTCCTGAGGCGCATCCGGCTGCCCCGTCACATGTCTCAGGGGTGATGTCAGGGGTGATGATCAAGATGGGCATTTACGGTATCGTAAGGGTACTGGCTGCAATGCAGTCAGACCTGCTGGTCACGGGTGTCATTATCCTGATTATATCTCTCGTATCAGGAGTCCTGGGTGTGATGATGGCTATAGTCCAGCATGACCTTAAAAGGCTGCTCGCCTATCACAGCATCGAGAACATAGGCATTATCGGAATTGGTCTCGGCCTGGGAGTCATAGGCCAGGCAACAGGCAATCATACCCTTTCCCTGCTTGGCTATTCAGGAGGCCTTCTCCACGTCCTGAATCATTCTCTTTTCAAGTCACTGCTCTTCTTTAATGCCGGCTCTGTTTACCTGGCTGCCCATACTCGCAATATGGAGCAAACGGGAGGCCTGATGAAACGGATGCCATGGACTGCCATCCTGTTTCTGACCGGATCGCTGGCTATCTGCGGACTGCCGCCGTTCAACGGTTTTATCTCTGAATACCTGATATATATGGGGATGTTCGGCAGCCTTTCCGGTGCCAATCTCTTCCACTCCATACTCATTGTGGGGTCAATTGCAGCATTGTCACTTATTGGCGGACTTGCTATCTTCTGCTTCACCAAGGCTTTCGGAATCGTGTTTCTTGGCGAGCCGAGGTCAGATCAGGCCGGACATGCCCGTGAGGCGGGAAAATCCATGATTTATCCGCAGCTGGCCACTGCAGCCATGATCATCTTTATCGGGCTTGGATCACCGCTGGTGGTGAAACCGGTTTTTGGCATTGTCGGGCAGATATGGAACCTGGGCGCACAGCCACTGGTCTCCGGAGCCTTCACCGCCAATCTGGCTCAGCTCAGCCTGGCAGGAGGGATATTTGTCGTCACTGTTGCCGTGCTTCTGCTCTACCGGAGGTATCACCTGAGCCGGCGCGTGGTGGAAACCGGCCCCACCTGGGGCTGCGGCTATACGGCCGGGTCAGCGAAGCAACAGTATACAGCAACATCGTTCGCCTACAACTATAACCACATCGCCAAGCCATTGCTGCAGACCAGGAAGGAAATTGAAGAGATCGGAGAGGATGAGATATTCCCTCATGGGAGGAAATTCCTTTCGCACAGCGATGACCTCTTCAAGCGACACCTTGTAGACAGGCCGGTTGACCTGGTCTCGGGATTGCTTAAAAGGATAGCCGTGATGCAGACCGGTCAGATAAGACATTATATTCTCTATGCATTTGTCTTCATGTTGCTTGTATTGTTGCTGGCAATGCTCAAAATAATCTGATGATGGCAGGATTTGTACTCATAGCTGTCGCAGCCTTCTTTTTCCCCGGAGTAATCCTCCGGACGAAGAGCATCGCCTCCGGACGCAAAGGCCCGGGTATATTCCAGCCATGGAAGGATATTGCTGTCCTGTTCAGGAAAGGGAGTGTATTCAGTGACACCACCGGCCTGATTTTCAGAATAGCTCCGTCGGTCACCCTGGCAACAGTCACCGGAGCCATGCTGTTTCTGCCCTTTGCGGAGCAAAAGGCAGTGCTTTCCTTTGAGGGCGATTTCATCATGTTCGCTTACCTGCTAGCTCTCGGAAAGTTTTTTACGATAATTGCAGCTCTTGATACCGGAAGCAGCTTTGAAGGGATGGGAGCCAGCCGTGAAGCCCTCTTCTCAATGCTTGTTGAACCGGCCTTCTTCATTCTGATTGCCACCTTTGCAATGTTCACCGGATACACCTCATTTTCCGTAATATTTAACCACTTCTTTATTACCGGGAATGATTATGTGTTGATTTACAGTATTATAGGGGCTTATCTCCTGGTTCAGATTGCCATGATAGAAAACAGCAGGCTGCCTGTCGACGATCCGAAGACACACCTTGAGCTGACCATGATCCACGAGGTGATGATACTTGACTACAGCGGCTTCGATAAGGCGCTGATCCATATTGGCACATACCTGAAATTTGCCATCTATGGCTCGCTGATATATAATCTCGTTGTACCTGCCGGATGGAATGTGATTCTGCAGACCGGGCTCTTTTTCGCTGTGCAGGCTCTTTTTGCCGTGGTAATCGGATTTACGGAATCATTCAGGGCAAGGAACAAGATGAACAAGAATCCGAAGTTCATCCTGACTCTGTCCTCGATAGCCCTCATCGCGTTTATGGTTATTCTGATACTGACTGAAAAACTGGCCTGAAAGGAAATGGTAAACTACCTTATAGTTCTCTTTGCGGTGACTCTCATCTACTTTGCCTCGGCAGAAAGGCTGAGTACGTATGTAAGGCTGGTGGCGCTGCAGGGCCTTCTGCTGTGCGGTATTGCAGTGTTTGAACTTAAGGAGGTCAACCTGGCAAACCTGCTCTTCATAGTGGCAGAGACGCTGCTTTTCAAGACTCTGCTTCTGCCATACCTGCTGAGCCGGATTATCCGGAAGTCGGGTGTGACAAAGGTGCACAGGCAGGCTGTTTCCGGGTTTTACCTGCTGCTTTTTTCAATAGCGGGACTGCTGATCAGTGTTATTCTTGCCGTGATCCTTGTGAATCCCTTCATCAATTCGATATACCTTGCAATAGCACTGTTCACCCTTCTGACCGGATTGCTTCTGATTGTGACCCACAAGCTCATTATTTCGCACCTGATCGGGTTCCTTGTGGTTGAGAATGCGGTCTTCCTCTTTTCTCTGGCCATAGGCAATGAGATGCCGATGCTTATCAACATCGGGATACTTCTTGACATCTTCGTAGGTGTCCTGATCCTGGGCTTTTTCGGGCTTCGGCTCAAGCCGCATACAAATGAACTGACCATGTTAAAGGATTAAGGATGATGCTGTTGCTCTTCTTCATACTGTCACTGGCGCTGAGCGGCGTTACACTCCTCTCCCGGAACAGGGGACTGACGAGGGCATTTGCACTTGCGTTCTCTGCCCTTCTCATTGCCATTACGGTTCACGCCTGGATTAACAGGGGCAACACCGAACTCACCTGGTTCACCTATGACAGTACGGCGGTGCTGCTGTTGTCAGTACTGACCCTGCTGACTCTTCCTACGGTTTACCATGGCTTTATCTATACCCGTGATGACACCGTCAAGAGACTTAATATATATCACTCCGGGCTGATAGCACTTATGACATTCATGGCCGGAGCGTACCTGGCCAACACGATGACGGTTCTGTGGATTTTCGTGGAGGCAACCACCCTTGCCGTGGCGGTGCTCATCTACCACGACCGCACTGAGATGGCGCTGGAGGCTACGTGGAAATACGTATTTATTTGTTCCACGGGTATTGCTTTGGCTTACCTCGGAATCCTATTCCTGGGATTTATCTACGGACGCGGCGATGCCCCGAACCTCTCCTTCTCCTCTTTTAGTCACGTTATCAGCAACGCCAATCCCCTGTATCTCAAGATAGCGTTCATATTTGTGCTGGTGGGATTCAGCACCAAGATGGGTCTCTTTCCCATGCATACAGTCACCATCGATGCCCACTCTGTGGCGCCACCTCCTGTGAGCGCGCTCATCTCCACCACCCTGATGAATGTGGGATTCCTTGCCATCTATCGCGTTTACACGCTTTTTTCCGGCACTCCGGCGCTCTCATTCATGAGTAATGTACTTATCCTGGCCGGTGTACTTTCGTTGCTTATAGCTGCCGGTTACATGCTGAAGGCAAAACATCTGAAACGCATGCTTGCATACTCGAGCCTCGAGAATATGGGACTTGTTGCAATCGCCCTGGGTGTTGGCGGATACGGCTATTATGCCGCCCTGCTGCTTATAGTACTCCATTCTTTAGCCAAGTCAAGCCTTTTTTACCAGATGGGACAGCTTTCAAGGATCCTTCACACATTCAGGCTCGATGAAAGCGGCAGGTATATGAAACTCTATCCCGCAGGGGCTATGGTGCTTATGACAGGCATGATCTGCATTCTTGCCATACCCCCGTCAGGAATGTTCATCTCTGAACTTATGATCCTCAGGGCGATGGTAGTCAACGGCCAGTGGCTGGTCATGGCTTTGACAGTCATTCTTCTCTGCTATATAATTTATGCGATGAGCACGAGGATAATGCATGTCAGCTTTTCATCACCGAGGAATGACAGTGAATTGCTGCAACCGGGCATGGTCAGCCCGGTAGAGACGGTCAGCCAGTTCATCCTGCTGGCCCTCGTGATTATGATCTGCTTCTGGCAGCCACCCTTTCTTACTGACCTGATCAGCACCAGCATCTCATCGCTACCCAGATAGAAATCATGAGCAGCAACAGGTATACAGTAGTCAGGAACGGTTCGTCACCCGCAGGATTTTCTGAGATCCCGGTGATCGGTTATGACCTGTTCCATGAAGAAGTCACCTCCATGCTGACAGATGAACGTTATCATTGCCTGAGCTACTCCTGTTTCAGGACCGGCGAAGGATTCAGGTTCATCTGCATCATTGCCGATGACGGTTCCGGGGAGATAAGGATACTAAGCCACATTAAGAAAGATGACGGCACGTCGCTGAAGTCGTTGACGGCGTCGTGTTACGCGATGCATATATTTGAACGTGAGATACATGAAAATCATGGTGTGGTTTTCGAGGGTCATCCCTGGCTCAAACCGGTGAGGTATCCGCATGACAGGGCTGACAGGCTCAGTGTGATGGATAACTATCCATTCTACAGCATGGAGAGCGAGGAGCTTCATGAGGTGGGAGTGGGGCCCATTCATGCAGGTGTGATCGAGCCCGGTCACTTCCGGTTCATATGCAACGGTGAGAGGGTACTGCATCTTGAGATTCAGCTTGGATACCAGCACCGGGGTATTGAGAAGCTCCTCACGTCTGCCGGTGACAGTCTGCGTCGGGCACTCCTTGCGGAAGACATTGCAGGCGACAGTGCCGTGGCACACGGTCTGGCACATGCACAGCTGGCTGAATCGCTGGCAGGTTTTGAGCCTCCGGTTTCACTCCAGGCCGAGCGCTGCATTGCCCTGGAGCTTGAACGAATTGCCGTGCACATAGGTGATACGGCTGCTCTGTGCGGTGATGTGGCTTACCAGTTGGGACAGGTGGCTTGCGAGGCTCTGAGAACAATGGTAATAAACACAACCCAGTTTTGGTGTGGAAACCGGTTTGGGAAGGGCCTTATACGTCCCGGCGGATCGAACTTCCCGCTCACTGAGGAGTCCGCGGTCGAAATACTCAGGGTTCTGGAAGATGTTGACAGGAGATACGGCAATGTTACCGGTTGTGTTTATACCCTTCCAAGCGTTCTCGGGCGCTTTGAGGATATAGGTAATGTTACGCGGAAGCAGGCAACTTCCATAGGCGCGGTGGGTATGGCTGCACGCACCTGCGGGGTGCCCAGGGATATGCGTGCGACCCATCCCTTCCAGTATTACAGGAAGATGGAGATCAACCCGGTGATGCAGGAAACGGGTGACGTTCTCGCCCGTGGAATGCTCCGTGCCCTTGAAGTAAAAGAATCGGTGGAGATTATCCGCAGGCTGATTGACAGTTGGAGAAGTGGTGCGAAGGAGACCGGCAGACCGCAGTATGACCTGAAATTCAGGCCTGACTGCCTGGCTGTCTCGGCGACAGAAGGATGGAGAGGGGAGATATGCCATGTGGCGGTGACTGACAGTGACGGAAAGCTGGCCATGTATAAGGTCAAGGATCCCTCCATGCATAACTGGATGGCCCTTGTCCTTGCCGTACGAAGCCAGGAGATATCTGATTTCCCGGTATGCAACAAGAGCTTTAACCTTTCTTACTGTGGCAACGACCTGTAGATAATACCTGAAAGGCAATGCTAAAAGAGATTAAAATACTCGCCGATCACGGCAAACAGTACGTACCTGATCTCCGTAATCAACCCGTCTCTGCCCTGTTCAGGGGCAGGCCGGTAATCTCAGCAGATATTACTGCAGCCCTGGCCGGAAGAGCTGCTGCGTTATGCCCGGCAGGCGCCATTGACGGCAACAGCGGTGCCATTGATCTTGGCAGGTGCTCCTTCTGCAATGAGTGTGCATTGGCAATGCCGGAGGTTTACAGGTTCACCAATGACTACCGTATTGCTGCCACCAGGAAGGAAGACCTGGTCATAAAGCCCGGCCAGGCTGATCCGGTCCGGATAGATGAGACTGCTGTCAGGAAGGAGATCCGCAGGTTGTTCAGGCAGTCCCTGAAACTCCGCCAGGTGTCGGCAGGAGGCGATAACTCATGCGAGATGGAACTGGGGGCAACGGGGAACGTGAATTTTGATATGGGCAGGTACGGAATTGAATTTGTGGCTTCACCCCGTCATGCCGACGGAATTGTCATCACCGGTCCTGTTTCCGAAAACATGTCCAGGGCACTGGAGATCTGCTACGAAGCAACTCCTGCGCCAAGGTTAATCATTCTTGTCGGCACTGACGCCATCAGCGGAGGGCTCTTTGCCGGCAGTCCTGCCATTAAGAGGAATTTCATTGAAAATCATCATATTGATCTTTACATTCCCGGCAATCCTGCCCATCCGTTGACGTTCATTAACGGCTTAATGGATTTGCTGGGCAAAAAGCAATAGATAGTAAATTTCCCATAGGAGATAAAGCTTTTTGCTACCTTAGATACCTGATTACAACAAAGCCGTATCATGAAAAAATTCTTACTAATCGGAACGATTGCATTTATGGGAACAGCGCTATTGACCTCATGCGGGCAGGCCGGCAAAAAGGCAGCACCGGAGGCTGAATTCAACTATGAAGTTGACAGGTTTGAAGATATCAGCGTGCTTAAGTACCGCCTGCCAGCGTTTGAACAACTGACGTCAGGGGAGAAGGAATTCATCTATTACCTGTCTGAGGCAGCTCTGTGTGGCCGCGACATACTTTGGGATCAGAACTTTAAATATAACATGCTCATCCGCAAGACCATCGAGGCAATAATCGATACATATGACGGTGACCGCGAGAGCACTGATTACAAGGCATTCATCACCTATGCCAAGCGGGTCTTCTTCGCCAACGGCATACACCATCACTATTCAAATGACAAATTTGTTCCGGGATTTTCAGCGGATTATTTTGCCGGGCTGGTCAGCGGTTCTGACGCAGCCCGCCTGCCGTTAAAAGAGGGACAGACCGCAGGTGACCTTACCGCCATGCTCACACCGGTGCTGTTTGACCCTGCACTGTATGCCAGAAGAGTTGACCAGTCGGAGGGTGCTGACATGATAACCGCATCAGCCAACAATTTCTATGAGGGAGTGACACAGGCCGAAGTGGAGAAGTATTATGCCTCGCTCGCTGATCCGGCAGATCCCAGGCCGGTTTCATGGGGCCTGAACACAAAGGTGGTGAAGGCTGACGGCAAGGTGACTGAGATTCCATGGAAGAGTGGCGGAATGTACGGTCAGGCCATCGACAAAATAGTCTACTGGCTGGAAAAAGCACGTGATGTTGCGCTGAGCGAAACACAGAAGAATGAGCTCGACCTGCTTGTACAATACTACAGGAGCGCTGATCTGAAGACATGGGATGAATACAATGTTGTATGGGCCGGCAACACCGGACTGTCAGTTGACTATATCAACGGATTCATTGAAACATATGGTGATCCGCTGGGTATGAAAGCCACATGGGAGGCTGTAGTCGATTATAAGGACACTGAAGCCTCGAAGAGGACGGCTCTGATAACGGAGAACGCCCAGTGGTTCGAGGATCATTCACCTGTGGATGGGAAATACCGCAAGGAAAAGGTCACCGGGGTGGCCGCCAGCGTAATCAATGTGGCAATGCTCGGAGGCGACTGCTACCCGGCCTCTCCGCTGGGGATCAACCTGCCAAACTCAAACTGGATCAGAACGGAAGCCGGCTCCAAATCAGTCACCCTTGCCAATATCACTGATGCAAAGGATATCGTGTCACGGGGAAGCGGGTTCCTGGAGGAGTTCGCCTGTGATCAGGCCGAGATTGACAGGGCGGTAAAATGGGGATCACTCTCCGATGCACTGCACACTGACATGCATGAGTGCATCGGCCACGCCAGCGGCAAGCTGGCTCCCGGAACTGATCCCAATGCCCTGAAAAACTATGCCTCTCCCCTGGAGGAGATGAGAGCTGACCTGTTTGCCCTTTACTTCATGATGGATCCGAAGATGACGGAGATCGGGCTTATGCCTACGGACGAACCTGCCAGGGCACAGTATGACGGTTATATACGCAATGGTTTCCTGACCCAGATAGTAAGAATCCAGCCAGGCAAGGACATAGAACAGGCTCATATGAGGTGCCGGTCTTCAATAGCCCACTGGGTATATGAGAAGGGCAGGTCTGAGAATGTGATTGAGGTGGTAAAGCGTGACAACAAGACGTTTGTCCGGATAAATGATTATCAGAAACTGCGCGGACTCTTCGGAGAGATGCTGAAGGAGGTGCAGAGAATCAAGTCGGAAGGTGATTTCGCAGCTGGCCGCGACATGATTGAGAACTATGGTGTAAAGATAGATCAGGAACTTCATGGTGAGATACTTGCAAGGTATGCCGGACTGAATCTGGCTCCATACAGCGGATTCGTTAATCCGGTCATGACACCTGTCACAGACAGCAATGGTAAGATAACAGATGTGAAAATTGAGTACTGTTCAGATTTCCTGGGCCAGATGATGGAATACGGGAAGAAATATTCCTTCCTTCCGGTCTGGTGATTTGTCAGGATCAGCCTGGCTCCGGGGAGCGAGTCTGAATCAGGATCTCTTCAGATCCGCTGCCTGGTCGGACAGTAATCTGTCAGCCTCGGTCAGTGGTTCCGTGACAATGTTGTGGGGCAGTGGGCGGGTCTCCTCGTCGACATGAATAAAGGTAACGAAGCCTTCAACCAGCGTTTTAGGACAGGTTGATTTGCAGACGCTTATATGAGCCACCAGGCTTGACCTGCCAGTATAGACAATTTTGGATTCAAATTTCAGTACCTCGCCGGGCTTGGCAGGGCTGGCGAAATACATTCCATGGACCTTCAGGCAGACCACGCTTCTGGGATCGAGCAGGGCAGTGGCGGCAATGAACCCTGATTCGATGAACCACTCAGCCGTACGCCCTGCGAAAAGGGTGCCGTGATGATTCAGGTCCTCGCTCTTGATGAGGCGCATGGTAATATTCTCAACCGGATGATGTATAATCTTATTCATAGTATTTTTTGTTTAGCCGTTCGGTCTTTTTCTTTTCTGACAGAACAAGGTAGACCAGGTATATTGCAGTGATCAGCAGCAGTGCCGGAATGCTGTATCGGATGATCGTTGCCATGCTCACCCCTTCGCCGGCAGATACCGGGGGATTAACCGAGTGTCCTACGTCAATGCTGAAGAGGTTTTTTACGATGAAGAGCATAAGGAAAGCAAGTATTCCTGCAGCCACGGGGGTGGTTATCCAACCTGAGGCGATGCTTCCGAGCACTTTAAGGTTGATGTTTCTGACTCCCTTGTAAAGACCTATTCCAAGTATTGAACCTACCACCACCTGTGTGCTTGAAACCGGTACCAGGGGTATGGGTGGCAGACCGATCCTTACCATTAATCCTGAGAGTGAAGATGATGAGAAGATAAACAGTACCAGTGCCTGTGCGAGCACCACCACGAAAGCGGCCTCGGATGAAAGCTCCATGAGGTTGGTTCCTACCGTCTGCATCACCTTCTTTGAATAAGTCAGTATGCCGGCTGCTATGGCGATGCCACCGAGGAAGAAGAGCTGCTGTGCCCCGCTGAGCACAAAGATGCCGAAGTCCGCATCCTCAAGAGGGATGCTTGGCACGAATACACCCATAACGTTGGCAATATTGTTTGCCCCAAGGCTGTAAGCGCCGAATGCGCCAACGGTCATCAGACCCATGCGCAGCCAGTTTTCGTATTTCAGGAGGTGCATTCTGATTCTTCGCCTTGCTGTTTTCACAAGGTGATATAAGGCATATGCGAATATTGCTCCGAGCACCGGTCCCGTGATCCAGGTAGATACGATCTGTGTCAGCGCCCTGGTATCGACTGCGTTGTCGGTAAAGAAGTTCCAGCCGATGATAGCACCCACGATGGCCTGTGTAGTTGATACCGGCAACCCGGCCCTTGTCATGAAGTATACAGTCAATCCGGCTGCCAGTGCCACCGTAAAAGCACCGCCCATTGCATTTACTGATCCGAGGCGGCTCAGCGTGTCAGCGGCGCCACCACCCTGTACAACAGCGCCTATAATAACGAAAACAGCGGCCGTAACTGCAGCGCGTGTGAAGGAGACCATCCTTGAACCGACGGCGGATCCGAACACGTTGGAAGCATCGTTGGCGCCGAGTGTCCATCCCAGGAAGAGACCGCTGGTGAGAAACAGGAAAATCATGATCAGAGCATTTGCCTTATGGCCATGGAGGCGAGGAGGTCGGCTGCATCCTGAGCCGTGTCTGAAATATTCTCAATATGGTGTGTGATGTACCTGATATGAGCCTTTTCAGCCAGTGAGAGGTCATTCATCTCATGAAAAACCTTCTTCTTCATCTGAAACGCCGCCTTATCCGTTTCCCTCTCGAAGAAATAGACCTTGATGAGCTTTTCCCGTACCAGGTGAGGCTCGCGGAAGAAAGCCCTGGCGGCTGGCATAAGCTCCTCGGCCGAGTTACCCGAGACCTCCGAGAGAGAAATGAACTCATGTGACAGTGAAGCGGGTATTCGAGGCATCTCGACATAAAACTCATTAAGCGATTTCTTCGCCGTGTCAATAATCTCATCGAGCTGCCAGAGCAGCTTAACGATCTCACTCCTCTGCTGCGGCAGGATTGAATGAACTATCATGTCGTTCTCGATGCTGCGCTGCAGCTTGTCGGCCTTGCCTTCAAGGTCATCGATCTTTGAGAGGTGGTTCCGGAAGGCATTTGTGTCACCGTTGACATATGCCTTGATGCCCTCCTTGAAGATCAGAATGCCAATCTCTATTGTATCAAAGAATTCATCAATTCTTACGCTGAGTTCCCTGTTGGTGCGGGTAAAAAGCGACATATGCGGGCTTGTGTTGTTTAAGGCAAATATATTAAGAAAAGCGCAGCAGTCCGAAGAGTCAGAAATCAATAATTTTCTCCACCCGGTTTTTCTTCAGGTAACCCTTGATGATGACCTGGATGTCGCGATTGTCATTTGCGGGTTTTATGCAATCATGTACGGCCGTCAGCCCGAATCCCACGTCGTTGATGCTGAAGAATCCGTAGCCCGCAAACTTGCCGTTGACTATCTTGACAGCTGACCGTTCCTGCTCATCGCGTCCGCGGTCAATGATAAAGAAGTTTCTTTCCCTGAAGATGAATTCATCGAGAGCCATGAGGGCTCTTTCGTTGTACTGCTTCGGATCCTCCTCTCCGCAGCAGGCCCCGCGGCACATGCTCACCTGGCGGTGGAAACAGGGTCCGGAAGTTTCATACAATCCGCAGAGTTTCTGACAGAGGTTGTAGTCAGTGATAATCTGCTCCAGCTTGCCCCGCGCCCTGTCACGTGAGGTGAATACCGCAAGAGGCACTTCCTCATCTCTGACATTTCTGTATGAGAACCTGATGTATCCGGCCTCATCCGTTTCACTGTAGATACCCCAGCGGAACCCGGTGCGTCGCTGTGCCCTGTTGAAGCGAGGTTTACGGCTCTTTATCTCGGCTGACTCCATCAGCAGGGCAATCAGCTCACTTCCTGTGCGCTCCCAGGTGATGTCTGCAATCATTGACCTCATCTCCATCTCCCTTGCCGAGGTGTTGTTTGAGATGTGTGAGCTGACCCGCTCGCTCAGGTTACGGCTTTTCCCCACATAGATTACATCTCCGCCTTCATCATGGAAGTAGTATACTCCAGGTTCTTCAGGAATCTCTTCAAGCTTTGTCATGTCAAGTGCAGGGTGCAGTTTCGCCGCTTTCCTGTTTTTGATCAGGCTGCCGGAATTCAGCTCACGGTCTTTCTCGAGCAGCAGCTCCAGAAGCCTCACAGTTGCGAGGGCATCACCCGAAGCCCTGTGGCGGCCGTTGATCTCTATCCCGAGGTCATTGCAAAGGTTTCCCAGGCTGTAAGACCTGTGCCCGGGAATCAGTTTGCGGCTCAGGGCAACGGTATCAAGCATCGGGCGTTTGAAATTGTATCCCAGCATGCCGAATTCCTGCCTGATGAATGAATAATCGAACCTTGCATTGTGTGCCACGAATACCTTTCCTTCCGTAAGCTCTACAATCCGGCGTGCCACCTCATAAAATTTAGGTGCGTCCTCAACCATCTCGTTGGTTATACCTGTAAGGGAAGTGATGAAGTAGGGAATATTGCGCTCGGGATTGATCAGGGTCGAATATTCCTCCACCACCCGGTTGCCGTCATGTATGTAAACGGCTATCTCGGTTATTCTCTCAAGCCTCGCGCTTCCACCTGTTGTCTCTATGTCTACGATGGCATACATCTCTTCGGGAAAGCACTAAGATAATTACTTTTAAGGCTGCGACATTATTCCTATTTTTGATAAAAATAGAAATCCGGACATGGATTGCACAGGCAGTTACATCTGGCTTGACGGAGCCATAGTGCCCGCATCGGGCAATGAGGAGATCCCTTCCGGCGAGGTCACCTTCTATGAGGTGGTCAGAACCCGTGACGGAGTACCTCTCTTCTTCAGTGATCACATGAACCGCCTTAAGGATGGTATTGCCACAAGGTATGACCTTCGGGAGGATATCGCTGCAGAGGTCAGGGCAGGAATGAAAGCGCTTGCAAACCACGAGCGGCATGATGAAATAAATGTCAGGGTGACAGTGTCCTTCAGCGGGTATGACCACTCTCTGCATATCTGCTATATTCCTTCATTCTATCCGTCGGAAACGATGGTAAGAGAGGGAGTGCCGCTGATTCTTCACCATGCCGAACGGCTTGATCCGGGGGTTAAGATGCTGAACAACAGGCTACGTCTCTCGGTCAACGGGGAGCTGGCAAGAAGGAACGCTTACGAAGCGCTGCTGGTAAATCACGATGGATTCATTACAGAGGGGAGCAGGTCAAACATCTTTTTCATTGCGGAAGACGGGACAATACAAACGGCCCCTGACAGCATGGTCCTTTCCGGGATCACCAGGAGATATGTGACTGATATTATCCTGAAGGAAGGGATCACCCTGGTTACTGAAGCCGTAAAAGAGAGTGACGCCGGCAGATTCAGGTCGGCTTTCATTACCGGCACCTCTCCTATGGTACTTGCCGTCAGGAGCATTGAGGGTCTGCAGTTTAATGTCGCCGATCCGCTCATTGGAAGGCTTCGCGAAGCTTACTCAGACCTTGCCGGACGGAGCATGAATGATTACAAAATGGGGGATGAAGCGGATTAATCAATATATTTGCATCAAAACCAACAGCAATGGCCAGTATTAAAAGTCTGAAAAAGGATATCGATTTTCTCTTCTTCGAGCTGATCTCTGATTGTTTTATGGCTTCAAGTCTTCATGACGGAGCCAAGAAGATGGAGGTGCAGAACCTGATTGAAGAAGCGGTAGTTATGCGCAATGAATTCATTGACAGGGCAAATCACCCCGATGGAAAAGATAATCCGGCACTTGTCAGGGCTTATTATGCGGACCTCCGCAAGGAGCTGTTCGGCAAGATCAATGAATTCTTCGAGAAGCTGAGCAGTATTACTAAACAGTAGTTCCGGCCACACATCAGATATTCGTTCCGGTAATATCAGACATCCGATGCGGCTATGATCTGCCGGCTGCATTTTACGCAGCTTCCTTCATCCGTAAGACCGGAAATCCGGGCATAATATCCTGATCTTCTTATCACTGTGGTATGGCAGTCGGGGCACCTCGTGTCACTGCCACCCTCTTCACCGGGCATGTTGCCGGTGTACACAAAATCGAGATACTTCTCTGCTATTTCCCTGAGTCTTAGTATTGTTTCGGGCGGCGTTGCAGGTGTGGTTCTCCTGTATGTCGGGAAGTAGCGGCTGAGATGAAGCGGAACGGACCTGCCCGCATTTCCGGAGATCCACTCAGCCTCCCGTTCCATCTCATCAGGCGAATCGTTCATTCCCGGAAGGACCAGGGTGGTTATCTCGAGATGCCTGCCTGATCCGGCCACAGTCTTTATTGCCTGCAGCACCGGCTTAAGGGTGGCTCCGGTATAATTCCGGTAAAAGTCGTTGCTGAACGCCTTCAGGTCTATGTTGAATGCGTCTATGACCTGTGTCAGTTCCTTCAACGGTTCCTGATTTACATAGCCATTGGTAACCATTACGTTGCGGAGCCCTTTTTCACGGGCAAGCCTGGCGCTTTCAGTTACGTATTCAAACCATATCGCCGGTTCATTGTAGGTATATGCGATGCCAATGCTTCCCCGGGCTGTTACAGCCTGACGGACAAGCTCTTCCGGATCAAGCCTTGCTGACTGTTCCCCTTTGACATTTTGTGAAATGTGATAGTTCTGGCAAAAATCGCATTTGAGGTTGCATCCGTATGATCCTACTGACAGAATCACCGACCCCGGGTGGAAGTGGTAGAGAGGTTTCTTTTCAATGGGATCGAGGGCATATCCGGAGATGATGCCGGCGGTAACCGGGTAAATTTCTCCTTCGCGGTTTTCCCTGGTTCCGCAGATACCTCTCTCTCCGGGCCTGATGATGCAGTAATGAGGGCACAGGGTACATCTCACGCTGCCTTCCTTATGTTTCTCCCACAACCTCATCTGCATTTGGCTTTTGATCTTATAAATTTAATGCTATTTTTGTTTTCCCTTCATCCCTGGTTAGATTGGGGTGGCAACTTCATGATCCGTTAAAACTTAACCTGAAATTATGACTACCAGAAGAGACTTTTTAAGGAAATCAGCCCTTGTCATTGCTGCAGCACCGATGATCAACAGCGAGATGATTGCATCATCCAGGCCTTCAAAGAAGACAGGTCTTGCATTGTACACCATACGTGACGCCATGGTCAAGGACCCTGCCGCTGCGCTTGCCGGGGCTGCGGAAACGGGTTACACATGGATTGAGGCAGCTGACCACCGTGACGGAAAGTTTTATGGCATGAAGCCGAAGGAATTCAGTAAGCTGGTAAGGAAGAACGGAATGGTTGCCATCAGCTCACACAGCGGTCTGAATCCTGAAAATTACGAGAAGATGATTGACGAAGCTGCTGAGGCCGGGATGAAGTATATAATACTGCCATCCCTTCCCGGTGACTGGAGCAACACTATTGACGGTTACCAGCGGGCAGCCGATTTCTTTAACAGGGCAGGGGCGAAGTGCCGGAAGGCCGGCATCACCTTTGGGTTCCACAACCACCAGGTGGAGTTCAGGGAGATAAATGGCCGTGTGCCTTATGATATACTCGTTGAACAGAGTGATCCAAAGCTGGTAATCTTTGAAATGGACCTGGCATGGATATCCGCTGCAGGGAAGGACCCGGTGGCCTACTTCAGGAAATACCCCGGCCGGTTCGAGGTATGGCATCTGAAGGACCTTACCCCGGAGAAACAGGATGCAACCCTTGGAGAGGGAATCATCGATTTCAGGCCGATTCTTGCTGAGGCCCGGACAGCAGGCATGAAATACTGGTTCCTGGAGCAGGACTTTTGCCGCACGCATACTCCGATGGAAAGCATCAGGATAAGCAGGGATTATTACCTCGGACTTCTGAAAAAATAAGACTCCGGAAATCATTTCCGGCAAAGATGTACTGCAGCCCTCCGGCATCTCGTGCCCGGGGGGCTTGCTATATTCTTCTCAGAGTTTTATCGTGACTGATCCGTTCCGTGAAGAAGAGACCACCGCCTCCAGGAATTTCATTCCCCTGACTCCCTCATTGATGCCCGGGTAATCAGCCACCGGGTCAGGTTTCTGACCATCGTTGACTGCTATTATATGCAATGCAAAATTCCTGTACAGGTTGCCGAATGCCTCAATGAATCCTTCAGGATGCCCTGCCGGCAGTCTTGTGTGCATAGAGGCCGGTAAGCCCGATCCGGCAAAGGAGGCGCCGGTCCGGATAACCTGCGCAGGGGCATCAGGACGGAGCCGGGTGAGGGTATTTGGCTCCATCTGGCGCCAGATAAGTGCTCCGCTTTCACCGTAAATCCTTATTGACAGGTTGTTCTCCTCTCCGGTAGCCGCCTGGCTGGCAAGAAGAGTCCCGCTTATGTTGTTTCCAAAGGTGAGAGAGACTGTGCCATCATCGTCAAGGATTCTTCCGGGAACCGCTGAATTCAGTTTTGCCGACAATGAGACAACCTCTTCGCCCGTTACATATTCCGCGAGGTTGAATGCATGTGTTCCTATGTCAGCCATTGCCCCGGCTATGCCTGCCCTTGCCGGGTCAGACCTCCATTCAGCCTGCCGGTTGCCAATTCTTTCCAGCGGTGACGCGAGCCATCCCTGCAGGTACTGAACAATCACCTTCCTGACTTTCCCGATCTCCCCCGCAAGCACCATATTGCGTGCTGCCTTAACCATGGGATAACCGGTATAATTATGGGTCAGGCAAAACAGTTTCCCTGTCCGCTCAACTGTTTCATGGAGGTCCAGAGCTTCAGATACACTGAGACATAGGGGTTTGTCGCAAATAACATGAAATCCTGCCTCCAGGGCCATTTTTGCCGGACTGTAATGAAGATGGTTCGGGGTGACTATGGTGATGAAGTGGGGTCTGACCTCTTCGGGCAGGGTGCTTTCGGTTGTGATCATCTCCTGCCATCTGTCATAGATGCGTGCTTCATTAAGAGCCTCCCTGGTTCCTGTCAGCCGCGAGATTTCCGGGTTACTGCTGAATGAACCGGAAACAAGCTCACAGATACCGTCGAGGCGTGCTGCCATCCGGTGTACGGGCCCGATGAGCGAGCCTTCGCCTCCGCCGATCATTCCATATCTAATTTTCATGACCGTCGTCGTCCCTGTTAGATGGCAATCCTTCAGTCAAAACGCCGTTTGAGGCACAGAATTTCTCAAGAGCCTCCATAATCCTTACGGGACTCTCCCTGTAAAACGTCCCCAAACGCAATGATATAACCTCTTCTGACTTCAGGTAAAATGCAACTTTAAGCTGGCTGAATTCAACTTTTCTCAGATCAGACACGCTTATTGTTCTGGCAGGGGCATAAACCTTGTCCCTGAGAATAATAGTGTCCCCGGTGAGGGTCAGAAATCTTTCGGTCAGGCCCAGTCCTGATATCAGGAGGCTTATACCAATAAGACCCATAAAAGCTATGGCAATGAAACTGTTGGTTGTCAGCTTATCCGAACCGGTCATCATTATTCCGGTTGTGATTGCCGCAGCAATGCACACCAGTCCGAACAGAGCCTTCAGAATCCTGTTAATACGGTCATTTTCTCCGGGATCGAGATTAAATCTCTGGCTTTTCATCTGTTTTTTCTGCAAAGTAATATTTTTTGATTACAAGGCTCATTCAGCATCCTGCCCTGCCGAACCTCTGAGGCTGAAATTAACGCCGACACCGTAATAGAATCCTTCCATACTCATGCGGTATGATCCGGGTAAAACATCAGTAAAATGCTTTTCAGCATTGAAATACACCGAAGAGTATGCGAGGCTGAGGTGAATGATGACCTGCCTGTCAACCGGCATTTTAAGCTTTAAGCCTGCTTCATAAGATTTTGAGTCTGTGTATTCTGCACCTGCACTAGATCCCTGGTACCTGTCAAAGTTGAACCTGCTGTCATTTTTGAAATTGGACCATACGGCGAAGGGTGTGAGGTAAAGATACCTGCCGGCGCTGATGTCATACTCCAGTGCAATGCTGAGGATGAACCTCGAAGTTGGCCAGGTTCCGCTGTTGTAGCTTGTAGTCTGGCTGCCGTCATTTGTTGAAACCAGTATGTTTTCAGTGTACTTGGCTTTCTCGAAACCGCCACCCAGAAGAAGATGAAAGTCATACCATGAAAAGTCGAATCCGATGGCAGGCCTGAAGCTTCCGGGGATTCTGGCGGAATAGGTGATTGTATTTGATGGTCTTGATTGCTTTATATATGAGAGACTTGCATCTGCCCTGAGGAATGACGCTGACAGGTCAATCGCAAAAGATGGTTTTCCCTTTCTGTCTGACCAGGAGCTTTTGGATTGCCTGATGGTTTCCGAAGGGGCAGAAGGAGGGGAGTAGTCGGGGTTAAACAGAGTATAGGAGTAATAGGAGCCTGCGACCATTATGTTCACAGGCCGGCTTTCTTCAGTGTTCCTGAAAATAAATGATCTCTCGCTGCTGCTGAACACGCGATCATTGTTATTGTCAATCCAGAATCTTTTTTCATTTCCGGGGGTGATTTCAACTATGATCACGTTCATTTCTCCGGGCACGGCAGAGATCTCCTCGGGCATCAGGTACCATAGAATGGCCACCGTATCGGCAGCGTCCGGGATCACCGGGTACACGAGGTCAATTTTTCCGGGCGGGATATTCAGGCCCGGGTACTTGGCGGCCAGTAACTCTCCTGAAAATTGAGGATCATTCGGATCAGCCACAGCCACAGGTATGCTTACGTTTGTCCGGGTATCGAGGCCGATTCCCAGCCTGGTGAAATACTGCCCATAGGAGGATAAAATCCCGAAGTTGGCTATAATTAAGGTTGTCAGGCCTCTTCTGAGTCTCATTCTTCAAAAATATAAGAAATAGTCCCGCAGGGAGAATTATTCTGGAGAAATTTCTATTTTTATCCATCCGTTGAAGAACTTAACCTGAAATGATATGAAAGAGGAGACAAGAAAATTCACAAGACGGTCATTTGTGGGCACTACGGGCGCCGCAATTGCCGGACTTACCATCCTGCCCAGCAACGTGGTCAGCGGGCTCGGCCACCGTGTTCCGAGCGATAAGCTCAACATCGCCGGAATTGGTATCGGAGGTATGGGTGCTACAAACCTCAGGAATGTTGCCGCATCAGAAAACATAGTGGCGCTCTGTGATGTGGACTGGGGCTACTCGAAGAGGGTCTTTGATGCCTACCCGGCAGCGAAGCGGTTCTGGGATTACCGGAAGATGTATGATGAAATGGGCAAGTCAATTGATGCAGTGATCATTGCAACGGCTGACCACACTCATGCCCTTACTGCAGCTCACGCTATGACCATGGGCAAGCATGTCTTCCTTCAGAAACCCCTTACGCACAGTGTATATGAATCAAGACTTCTGACGAAGCTTGCAGCGAAGCATAAAGTGGCAACCTCGATGGGAAATCAGGGTTCGTCAGCCATCGGTGTGGACCTTGTTCAGGAGTGGATACAGAACCGTGAAATAGGTGAGGTGACAAAGGTAGAAGCCTTCACTGACCGTCCGATATGGCCCCAGGGTCTGAACCGGCCATCAAAAGTAGATAAGGTGCCGAAGACGCTTGACTGGGACCTGTTCCTGGGACCTGCTCCCGTCAGACCCTACAACGCAATATATCATCCGTGGAACTGGAGAGGATGGTGGGATTTCGGGACCGGTGCGCTGGGTGATATGGCATGCCATATCCTTCATCCTGTTTTCAAGTCTCTCAAGCTCACATACCCGACAAAAGTACAGGCAAGCTCAACCCTTCTGCTGACCGACTGTGCGCCAAACGCACAGACTGTCAAGTATACCTACCCTGCCAGAAAGGCGCCATCGCATTACAAGATTGACCTGCCTGAAGTGGAGGTGACATGGTATGACGGGGGAATTCAACCCATGAAGCCCGAAGGATGGCCAATCGGAAAGGATATGAATGACCAGGGAGGCGGAGTCATCTTCCATGGGACCAAGGATAAGCTCATATGCGGTTGCTATGGCATCAATCCATGGCTCCTCTCAGGCAGGGTGCCAAATGCTCCTGAAACTGAAAGGCGTGTTAAGAATGCCACAAGTGGAGGTCATGAGATGGATTGGGTAAGAGCATGCAAGGAAAACCCTGATAACAGAATCCTTACCAAGTCTGATTTCTCCGAAGCAGGTCCGTTCAATGAAATGGTGGTTATGGGCGTCCTGGCCGTAAGGCTCCAGGGACTGAACAAGATACTCGAGTGGAACGGAGAAAAGATGGAGTTTGCCAATATCAGTGACGAAGAAACTATTAAGATATGTGTCGAGGATCATTTCAGCATCACTGACGGTCATCCGACATTCGACAGGAAGTTCACTGATCCGATCAATGCCAGGCAGTTTGCTGCCGAAATGATCAGGCATACTTACCGATCAGGCTGGTCACTTCCCGAAATGCCCGCATAACGCTAAAACCAAAACTAATACTTAAAATAAATAACTTATGAAACTGATAAAGACAATGTTTGTTCTTCTCCTTGCGGTCTCGTTTGTCTCCTGCGGATCAGGAAAGGAGAAAAAGAATGCTGAAAAGAAATCGACTGAAGCCGAGGTCTGGACCTATCTCTTTGACGGATCAGGCACCCAGGGCTGGCGTAACTACAACAAGCCCGAGTTCCCCACACAGGGATGGGAGATTGTTGACGGTACACTGCATTGCATCGGTTCCGGGAGGGGTGAAGCCGGCGGTGGCGGCGGTGATATCATCTATGACAAGAAGTTCTCAAATTTCCACCTCAAGATGGAATGGAAAATCTCGGAAGGTGGCAACAGCGGAATATTCTACCTGGCACAGGAAGGTCCGGAGTGGGATTACATATACAAGACCGCTCCCGAGATGCAGGTCCTTGACAATGAAAGGCACCCCGATGCTCAGGCCGGAAAAGACGGAAACCGCCAGGCCGGGTCACTATATGACCTGATTCCCGCCAAACCACAGAATGCAAAACCAGCCGGTGAGTGGAACACCGCCGAGATTAAGGTTTACAAGGGATCAGTATGGCACATCCAGAATGGTGAGACCGTTCTCGAGTACCATCTCTGGACTCCCGAATGGAACACCCTGGTTGCCGGAAGCAAATTCCCCGCATTGAATCCCAACTGGGCCAATGTTGCCGCCGAGGGTTTCATAGGCCTGCAGGATCACGGCGATGACGTCTGGTATCGTAATATCCAGATCAGGGAATTATAATTATCATCAGGGCAGGTAACGGCAGGTCTGAGACCCGCCGCTACGGCATCATATACAGAATTTCTGCCCGGGGGGGCAGGTAACGACAGGTCTCAGACCTGTCGTTACGTTATCATATGTACGTATTTCATGCCCGTGGGGCAGGATTACCATACAATCCGATATCCCCTGCCACCTCGCGCATCCCTGATATTGTGTCTGAGATGAGATCATTCAGGTCAACGCCGAGCATGGCAGCGCCCTTTTCAATGACACTCCGGTCAACGCCCGCAGCAAACCTTTTGTCTGTCCATTTTTTGCGGACTGACTTTGCTTCCATGTCAAGCACGCTTCGTGAAGGCCTGACTAGTGCGCTCGTAGTCACGAGCCCGGTCAGCTCATCAATTGCAAACAGCGTTTTCTCAAGGAGAGTCAGGGGCTCAGTGTCAGAGCAGATACCGTACCCGTGGCTGACTACGGCCCTTACATAATCCACAGGCCATCCCTCCTCCTTAAGTATCTTCTCCGTCATGGTACAGTGCTGGTCAGGATACATCTCATAATCGAGATCATGCACCAGTCCGATGATTCCCCACTTTTCCTCATCCTCACCATGTTTGCGCGCCATGTATCTCATGACCGCCTCAACTGATAGGGCGTGTTTGTAGAGGCTGTCTGACCTGTTGTACCTCCTGAAAAGCTCAACAGCTTCTTCCCTGGTGGGTGTTTTGCCTGTCATTTCCTGATTTTAAATTTGAATAATTGCACTTATGATCCGTCTGATCAGTCACTTTTTAACTGCCTTCATCGAGAAGCTCCTGCCCCCGTATGTGATCCGAAGGGTATAGATACCAGATCCAAGGTGCCGGCAATTGAACGGAATCCGGTTCCTGCCGGGCGACAGCTCAGCCTCTGACTGCATGACGATCCTTCCCGAAGCATCAAACAGTTCAAAGCCTGCCGTCTCACTTCCCCCGAAGTCAACTTCAAGCGAGAAATCCTCATTGAAAGGATTGGGATGCAGGATTACCTGATCCTCATTGATTTCCGGTCCGGTTCCGGATATGACAAACGAAACGAATGCGGTATCATTTCCTGCATAACCGTCTTCAGGCAGCCGGCTGAAAATATGAATATGATATGGTATATCCTTCAGCAGACTGCATTTCTGTGTGAAAGCCACATCAACAGTGTCACCCGGGTCTATTTTCCTGTAGAAGGTTTCATTGACCAATTCCCCTTCATTGATACTGTATGCCAGCGGGAAGCTTGTCAGTGCGTTGCGTCCAAGGTTGATCACCCTCCCTTTCACGGTCACCTCCGAAAGCATTGCCTCTGCTGGGGGAGCAAAGACCGAATCAATATGCAGGTCTGCCTCAAGGAACGAAATGTCGGGGAATGTAACCTGGTCGAGCCATGCTCCGTCAAGTCCGCCCGAGAGTGAGACATCCTTTGAATATATCCACTCCAGCAGGTGTACGCCCGGCTTCAGCACTTTCTTTCTTTGTGCCCAGGGTGTGTCACCCGAGATCTGCATGTCAGTGACGCTGTCTACCCTGAAGGTAAGCTCGTCATATATGGGTTCGGAGGAGACCCGTACAAAAAATGACATGGTGTCGGCTACCGGATTGTTGACATATATGGCAAGGATCGATTCCGTTTTGTCAGGTATAGGGGCTGACCGTGCTGAAAAAACGTTCTCATACGATACCGAGGATGTTATTATCCACGGGTATTCGCCATTAAGTATCCACGGGAACACGTCGAACCTGTCGAACTCCCAGGTTTCGCGTGTTTTCCCCGTACTGACTGACCACCTGCCCCTTGCCTCATATTTGCCGCAAATGAAGCTTACGTCATAGGGGATAACCTTCCCGGATCCGGCAAGGGGTGAGATTTCTGTCTCAAAATAAATATCCTTCACCTGCCCTGGTTTGATGCTGTCAGTAGCCAGCTCGGGCTGGTATACGGTAAGCATTGGTCCGGCAGGGGTTATCTTCACCAACCCGGTGGCAGCAGCTGATCCGTCATTTTTTACCCTGACCCGGAGATGCAGTTTTTCCCCCGGATCGGGAAGGAAATTGGAATTTCCCAGCGAGGAATCGTCATGAATGGCTGAAATAATCTTCAGTTCCGGGGCATTAAGAGTCATATCAATGCCGTACCTGTACTCTTCGCTGCCATCCTTGATGCTGAGCAGCAGGGCAGCCAGCTCGCCGTCCTCCACACTGTCTGAAACCCTGAAGATGAACTTTCCGGTTATTGTGCGTGTCTGTCCCGGGAGCAACACCCCTATCGTGGCAGTATCAGCTTCCACGGTTATCATCCCGGAGGCGACGCTTAGCCGGGCTGTCATCTTTGAGGTACGCATCTTTCCGATATTCTTCACTGTAACCTGCAGATTCACCGGTTCACTGTAGTCGGGGAGGCCGTTTCCATTGCCATCGGCGTCATCGAATACTATGTCGCCGACGGTTATGAATGGTTCAGGCACATCACCGAAATGGATGGTCTTGTAGAAAGGAAGCATATTCTGTCCTGTGACCACCAGGAGGCATGAGTCCTTGACGCCTGCCGGGACGGCCAGAGAGATGTTCCCGGAAGGACTGACGAACCTGGCATCCCAAAGCGTGTCGAAATCTGACAGTGCTGCATATGCAAAAGGCCCGGTAAAGAAACTAAGGACCTGCAGTTGCTGGGGCACCCTGTCCGGAAGGTCAATCCTGAAAGTGTCAGGCCTTCCTATTACCGGAGACAAGGAAGGATCACCCAGCAGCATGTACGTCTCCCAGTAATACTTCTTTCGCGGACTGGTACTGGCCGATACGGACATGTTTCCGGAAAAGTTTACCTGACCCATGGTGTAGTACCATTCGCCCGGAGGCTCACCGTGTGTATGGAACAGCCTGTCAAAGGCGCCTGCACCGGTAGTCTCGAAGGTGACATTCGGCCCGGGTGTTCCCGGACCCACTGACCAGAAGAAATCATCGCTCCAGTAAGAGTCATTTGTACATCCAATATAACCGATGGCCCCCTTGTTCGGGGTGGCAACCATGGCTGTGCCAAAGCACGATGCAACGTTTATCTGGGCTGTACGGCAGGCATTGGCTATGATGAGAGGGTACTTGTTTTCATTGCTGAACTCGTTCATCATTGAGGTTCTGAAAGCAGGGTCGCTGAAGCCGGTGGCTTCACCGTGACCGGTGTAATTAAGTATGCTGACTCCCTTGTTGAAAACGGTCTTCAGCGAGTCATCCTTCTGAGGAGCGTCGGGATACAGCCAGCCGATGGCATTCAGGGATTTGTCTGCTTTCAGGTAAGTGTTGTAGATGTATGACACCTGTCCGTTCATATAGAGCTCAAATCCCGGCGCATTTCCAGCGGTGGCCAGTGCCCGTGACCAGTTGTCAATAGCGGGACCAAGCCTGTTTGTCTCGTAATCGATAATCTTTTTGACCATCCCCTTCATCTGGGTGGTATCTGATGCCGGAAGTCTGCCAATGAACAGTTCGGGGATATAGTCGCCCTGGCCGTCAAACTCGCCGTAGTAAAGGTCTGACACATTGGTGGTACCGCGTGATGTGGGTATTATGGACTGATCGCCGGCGATCATCAGGTAATGTACCGGGATCCCCTTTTCCTGAAGACTGAAATAAACGGTTGATATCCTGTTTTTCAGATCCTTGTATACTGTGTCAGCAGGCCCTGATTTCCTGTAAATTACAGTTGTACGTATTCCCTTCAGTGTTTTCCATCTGACCAGTGGCTCAAGATGTTTCCGGAAGATGGAGTCGGTGACTATGATCATGTGAACCGGCCGGTCAGTGTAGCCTGTAATATAGGAGTCTGAAGCAAATCCGCCCTTGTTGACCGGATCCTCCGTATCCTCTTCACCCTTTGTTGCTTCCGGTCTGAACCCGATCTCCACCTTCATTGACGTGATAAGATCAACGTATCTGCCCCCTGGATTGTAGAAAGCCGGATAGACTGCGATGTTTGCCAGACGGCGGCCCCTGAATATGCCTTCATGAGTCACCCTTACGGTGTCATGCATCAGGGTGTTCCGGCTGCCATAGGCTTTTCGGTCCTTTACGGTTATCCTGTCATCACGTACCTGATTCTTGGTCCTTGCCGGCTGTGCCGGGAAAAGCTCGGCCTGAGGGGCTCCCTGGTCAGCGAACCGGATTCTGCGTGAACTCACTTCCGAGATGGAGACAACCACCTCCATTCCATCCGGTACTTCAACCAGCCGGCTCCACACGGGCAGCTCGGGCTGTCCGGTCTCGGGAGACTGATGGTGCCCGGGAAGAAACAGCCTCAGGTACTTGCCTGAAGGGTCGGTGATGGTCTGAAATTCTGATTCACCTGAGCGGTAAATGAAATCAGACAGCTGACGCGACACTTTTACGCCAGGTTTGTCACCGGCCGTCCTTCCGGCATAAGCCTGGGAATCAGCATCGGGCAGGTTAAGCAGCAGCATAATGGCCGCCAACACTGCGGTTGCCCTCTGTTTTACCCTCATAGCCTGAATATACGAAGCCAATATAACTAAAAATTACCTCAATTTATATGCCGGAAGTGGTTTCAGCCGTTATATGAATTGAATTCGTATATTTAACCATAAATTCAGGGAAATTGTTCAGGGAATGAAGAAGGGCCTCAAGGTTACGATACTCCTTCTATTATCATCATTGTCAGTATTTTCGCAGGTCAACAGGTATGGCACCCCTTTGATCAGCCGGTTTGATGCATCCGCTACTCCGGGAGAGCTCCGCAACCTGTGTATCACTATGGACAGCCGCGGGGTAATGTACTTTGGCAATGAATCCGGCGGAATTGTCACATATGACGGCAGCAGGTGGAGCAGGATAGCCACCCCGGGTATCGGAGCAGTTACCTCACTGATCACTGACACTCGCGGAATTGTCTATGCCGGAGGAAGAAACGGGTTCGGTTTCCTGCAGCCTGACAATGCAGGCAGACTGACCTATATTTCACTCGCAGGACTTACCAGAAGCGGGGAGGGGAACTACAGTCCCATTACCTCAGGTGCGGCTGACAGCAATCATGTCTGTTTCAGTGATGGCAGAAGACTGTTTGTCTCAGGTCATAAATCAGATTCAGTTACAGTTACCGACCTGGAAAATGAATTGGGGATACGAAATGTCTCTGCATTGCTTGCATTTGACAACAGGATAATAATTGCTGACAACCAGGAGGGACTGTTTGCATTCAGCGCTGACAGAACCGAAAGAATCCCGGGAGGGGAAAAAGCGGCCCCTGCCAGGTTTGTCAGGCTTCTTCCATATGACAGGGACAACCTTCTCATCGGCGATGCACAAAAGGGACTGATGCTGTTCAACATCAGAACAGGCACTATCGCTCGTCTTCCGGTTGTTACGGAATCAAAGACCACAGTGCCGGGCGGTTCACTCACCGATGTTGTCCTGCTCCCCGGCAACCTGATTGCTGCCGGTTATTCAGACAGGGGAGGGGTCTATATCTATAGTCATGAGGGGAGGCTCCTCCAGCACATATCAGAAAGAACGGCGGCAGTGGCTGAGTCTTCAGTGACAGCCATGTATTGCAATAACACGTCCAATTCACAGCTGTGGTTCTGCACCAGTGGCTTTATAAACAGGGCATCCATATCAATGCCGGCATCCGGATTCACCCCTGCAGGAGGTATAACCTCTGTCTGCGGTACGGTTGCTGAATACGCCGGGGCGATATATGCCGGAGCTGAAGATGGTCTTCTTGTCAGCTATACCGACCCATCAGGAGTGAGGCGGTTCAGGAGAAAAGGGAGCCAGGGAGCCAGGGTTTATTCACTGGCCGTGGTGGAACTCCGGGAAGGAAGTGTGCTGCTGGCTGCAACAGAAAACGGACTCCTGCAGATTGACAGGAATGACGACCTTGAGCGTTTTCTTCCCGGGCTGCACCTTACTGCTGCCTGCAACTCAGTCCGGAATCCCGGGGTGATGGTATCAGGCTCCCCCGACGGAACAATCAGAACGCTGATTTATGATGGTTATGAATGGGAAGTCAGGCATACCATCAGCAACGCGGTTACAGGCCGTATCAGTGATATTGAACAGACCGCACCGGGTGAATGGTGGCTCGCAACATCAGATCCGGCATCACTGGTAAGAATGCACTGTGAGTCAAATGACACTGCTTTTATAGTTTATGGCAGGGACAGCGGGGTGAGATCTGACACCCTGAACAGTCTTGCAGTCATCAATGATAGTCTTTACCTCTGCACAGGAAGGGGTATCTGTGTTTACGACCGGCAGAATGATACTTTCAGGAAGGATCATAATCTGACCGGAGAAACTTTTGATGATGCCAACATAAGGATGGTGACCAGCACACCGGAGAGGGAAATTGTCATCTCAGGCTGTGACTCGCGCAACTTTGATGCTATGGTTACAACCACCCGCCAGGGTCATGTGGTCTTCAGGCGTCAGTTCGATTTCCTGCCTGATCTGGCAACAGCGGGAATATCGTATGCTGACGGAAGCGTCTGGCTTGCAAAGGGGCAGAATCTCTTTGTAATGGACAAGTCGAAGCTTTCGTTCAGGTACGGTGATTTCAGCACGCTGTTTACCAGGATAATTACCGGAAGCGGACTGGTACTCATGGATGGCACCTTTTATACCGACACGAAGGAGGGGCAACGGATACCGTCCCCAATACAGCCTGATAAACCAGGTATCACCCTTCCCAACAGTGACAACAGCCTTACCTTCAGCTGGACCACTACCTCTTATATCGATGAGGAGAAGACAGAGTACAGGCACCGGCTGGAGGGTTATGATGATGACTGGTCAGCCTGGGAAAAACGTAACTACAGGGATTTCACCAATCTGCCATCGGGTGATTACCGGTTTGTTGTCAAGGCAAGAACAATAACGGGGTTTGAGGGAGAGGAGCTTTCCTATTCATTCTCTGTCAGGAAGCCGTGGCTGACCTCACTTATTGCAAGACTATTCTACGCAGCCGTGGCAGGCTGGCTCCTGTTCCTCCTGATAAGGTACTTTGCAAGGAGGCTGCGCATAAGGAACAGGAGGCTTGACAGCCTGCTCAGGCAGAGGAATGAAGCTACGGCAAGGGGAAAGAACGAGATTGAAGGGCTTGAGAAATATGCCGGCCTGGTTCAGCAGACTCTGCTGCCTTCGGAGAGGCGGCTTGGAGAAGCCATCCCGAACAGTTTTCTCCTTAACAGACCTAGGGGTACTGTCAGCGGAGACTTCTTCTGGATAGCCAGGCAGGGTGAGAGGTCAATAATAGCTGCAGGTGACTGTACGGGTCACGGGGTGCACTCTGCACTTCGTACGGTAATGGCACTTTGCTTCCTTGATGAGATAGCTGACAGACCAGGGTATATGAGCACCTCGGAAATACTGAGGGAATTCAGGTACAGGCTGACCAGGGCTTTCTCAACCCTTCCTGCCGGTGAAGTGCAGCATGAGGGCATTGACATATCCCTCCTCTCGGTTGACAGGGGCAGGAAGACTGTTGAGTATTCGGGTGCAGCCATGCAATGCTTCAGGGTCAGGGAGATGAGTGACCAGGAGAAGGCCAGATGGGACAACGGCGAATTCAAACCAAATGCAGGGACACAGGTGAGCGGCAAGTATCTGCTGGAAACCGTTTACGGCGACAGGGTGCCGCTGGGAATGCATCTTGACGGTGATCACGTGTTTACACAGCACACATGGAAACTGGAGAAGGACTCGTCATATTATCTCTTTACAGACGGTTACCCTGACCAGTTCAATGGCGTCACAGGTAAGAAATTCATGAGGAGAAACATGCGGAAGCTGATTCTTGACATACAGAATTACCCGATGAGCAAACAAAAGGAGATACTTGAAGAGCGTCTCGGCAGCTGGATGGGAAAAACGCAGCAGACTGATGATATATTGGTAGCAGGATTAAGAATTGACTGATTGCTCACCTGCCTGAACCAAACTCAGTGCTGAGCCTGTAAAAGATTCCCCTTTCACTGGCCTCGTAGGTGATCAGGCCGCAGAGGATAAAATCACTGAGTATCTTTTCGGCCCTCCTGGCATTGATACCTGTAAGGTTCCGGAATTCTTCCACCGTTATCCTGCCCTCGCTTCGCAGATGATTCAGAAGCAGGTTTTCAGTCTCCTCAAACCTCAGGAGCAGTCCGCGTGACTTTACGCTGCGCCGCCACACCTGAAGGATCACCCTGTCAGCCATAAAGTTCTGGTCGTTTTGCCTGAAATAGGCTTTCCACCTTCCATGTTCATCCCTGGCCTTTACCGGTATTATGTTGCTTTTCGGCACCTCTACCTCAAGGATGTTTTTGCCGTTAACAGTGTGGTTTCTTGTACGGATAGTCACTTCGGGGTCACAATGGAGCCTGGCGGCGGCGTCTATCATGTAATACTCCTCGTCTGACCTTACGCCGGCGAGTGATCCGTTGTCCCTGACTCCGATAAGCAGCTTTCCCCCGGCAGTGTTTGAAAATGCTGACAGGGTACGCGCAATCTTCTGCGGGTCAGAGATGCAGTACTTGAAGTCAAGGTTCAAACCCTCGCCGCCTGATATCAGGTTGTGGATATATCGTCCCATGATTGCCTGATTTTTTGCTGCGCGACAGCCTCGCTAAAATAAGATAAAATATTTGTATATTGGCTCATTCTCAACGGCACGGTGATAAGAACAGAATGAATTTATCAACACTGCCCTGAAGTGAGCATATTTGCAGAAATCATAGAAGACGACCAAAAATTCCCAATGAAACGCAGAAACTTTTTCAGATCCAGCCTTGCGGGAGCAGCAGGGATCACATTGATGGGTAACCGGGCCCTGGCCGTAAACGGTAAAACAGATGAGGGAGAGATTATATACAGGACCCTGGGTAAAACCAATCTCAGGCTGCCCGTAGTCAGCTTCGGCGTGATGAGGTCTGACAACAGTTCTCTGGTAAGGGCTGCCCATGAGGGTGGAATAAAGCTTTTTGACACGGCTCACGGCTATATGAACGGCCGGAACGAGGAGATGCTCGGAGGATTTTTCAGCACTCTGCCCCGCGAATCATTTGTGTTAGCCACAAAGGTGAAGCCGGCGGGGGTTGACTCCCGTACCGGGCTTCCCTCAAAGGATACCACGGCCGAGAGCTTCCTGGCAATGTTTAATCTCAGCCTGAGCAGGCTGAAACTCGACTATGTTGATATTCTTTACATGCACTCTGCAGACAGTGTTGAGATGGTCAGGCACAGGGAGACTGTCAAAGCGATGCTTGATCTGAAGAAGCAGGGAAGGGTTCGGTTCATTGGGATATCAACACACAAGAATGAGCCGCTGGTTATCAATACCATGGTTGAAGATGGTATATGGGATGTTGTGCTCACATCATACAACTACCGCCAGACCTACCTTGCTGAGATGAACAGCGCCATTGAGAAGGCTGCCGCAGCGGGCATTGGCGTGGTAGCCATGAAAACATTGGCCGGAGGATGGCTTGACAGGGAGAGAACCAAGCCTGTCAACGTACAGGCTGCCCTGAAGTGGGTATTGTCAAATCCGAACGTGCATACCACCATTCCCGGAATCACTGCGTTTGACCAGCTGGAGACAGATCTGAAAATTATGAAGGACATAGTGCTCACAGATCAGGAAAAGGCTGACCTGGTGGCTGAAGCCTCATTACCCGGGCTTTACTGCAATGCATGCAGCAACTGTGTCCCCGGCTGCCCCAATAATCTGCCGATACCGGAGCTGATGAGGGCTTATATGTATGCCTACGGCTATCATAATGCCGCTATGGCCTCAGAGCTTGTCAGCGAGACTGCGGTTGAGGCCAATCCCTGTGCCGGCTGTGACACATGCACTGCCAGCTGCGTAAGGGGATTTGATATCAGGGGTAAGATCAGCGACATATCCAGGCTGGCGAATGTACCGTATGACCTCCTGGGATAAAATAACAACGCGATGAAAAGAAATCTTTTTATTTCTGTACTGCTCATTGCCTCATTTCAGGCTATTCAGGGTCAGGATCTTTTCCCGGATCTGAAGGGGTACAGGATGAGCAATGACTATCCCGTTTACACTCCTGACGACCTGTGGAACTATATCAATGGTGCAGCCGACGCCTACCTTCAGCTTGGCTTCCTTGACCTGAACATAAGGGAGTATGTGAAGGGCAGGAACAGCATCAAGGCTGAGATCTACCGGTTTGGTGATGATGCCAGGGCTTTCGGTATTTACTCCATGGAGCGCTCGCCGGGATATAAATTCATTAACACAGGGGTGCAGGGCTACAATGAGGAAGGTGCGGTTCATTTCTACAAAGACTGTTTTTATGTCAAGGTTATGAGCCATTCCCGCTCTGCAAAAGTGAACAGCGCCATGCTCCATCTTGCGGGTCTTATTTCGTCCGGTATTGGAGGATCGGGGGAGTTTCCGGCACTGCTCGGGCTCTTTCCTTCCGAAGGGCTTCTGAAGAACCAGGAAACCTACCTGCTTGAGAGTGTCCTGGGGCACGAGTTTCTTCGTGGTGCCTTCAGGGCTTCGTACGAGGTTGAGGGAGACCGGTTTGACATATATCTCTTCAGCTGTGAAGATCCGGCTGATGCTGGCGCAATGGGAGCCGCCCTTGCCGGAGATGCATGGTCAGCCGATGAGGAGGTTTTCAAGTATGCCTTTGAGGACGGGTTCAACGGGGTACTGCATATGGCGAGGCAGGGGGGAAAGCTGATACTGGTCAGCGGCCTGCCATTTGAGAGGACGCCGCTGGCTGAGCGTTACATCACGTTGATGCTTGGCGGCCGCTGAACTGTGCATTTGAATCAGCATAAAAAAAGGTGCCTCAATTGAGACACCTTTTTTATATCCGTTCAGTTTCCGTTACTTGAGCTGGAAGCTGATGGGTACGCTGTACCACACGTTCACGGGTTTACCGCCCTGTTTACCGGGTTTCCACAGCGGGAGCATCTTGATGACCCTGATTGCCTCTTCATCGAGAGACGGGTCAACGCCCCTGACCACGGATACCTGGTCAACGGTGCCCTTGTATGTGACGCAGAAGCGAAGTATCACCTTACCCTGGATGTTGTTTTCCTTGGCAAGTTCAGGATACTTGATGTTGTCATAGATGAACTTGAAGAGCTCGGTATCCCCTCCCGGGAATGAAGGCATCTCTTCTACCACCACAAACACTTCGCGCGGGGCTTCTTCCTGTACCTCTTCCTGTACCTGTTCGATTACCTCAAGTCCCACTTCCTCGTCAACCACGGTCTCGGCCACGTCGTCAGCAGTCATAAACTGGGATGCGTCTTCGGGTTTGATGGTATCAACGATTACAGGGGCCACATATTTCACCACTGTCTGCTGTTCTGACGGGGGTGGGGGTGGCGGAGGCGGAGGAGGAGCAGCGGCTTCCTGGTTGATGTCATTGGCCATTTCGGCTATGACCTCATTGGCGTCCCTCTGCTTGATCTGTGCAACACTCTTGGCCTTGATATAAGGAATGTAGGCTGCAAAGAAGACCACGATGATGCCAATGATAATTGACATTGTCATTGTCCTGGCATATTTCCTGCGGATTTCGTATGCGCCGTATTCCTTGTTTCTGCCTTCGAATACTATATCATCGAAGCTTGGGTATCGTTTCTTTTCGTTTGCCATAGTTGTATCCCTCCCTATTGTGCTGAACCTGAAGGAGTGGCTGCTGCCCTGTTGATGGCATCGACAACCAGTTTCTCCTCAATCCAGTCTATGTCAGTAAAAATGTATCGGGCAATACCCACAATTGACATCTCGTCCATGATATCGACGAAGTTTTTGTACTTGGCTGTCTTGTAGGCTTTGATTAGAACGATAGGCCCTGTATCATCATCCTTTTTCAGCTGGCTGATGGCTGATCTCATGGAGTCCTGTTTGATATTGATCTTACCTGCGATAACATCTTTCTCAAACTGGTCTATTTTGCGGAACAGGGCCCTGTTCCGGTCAAGGAGTACCTGACGGATTCCTGTTGCGCTGAAATCAGTTTCCTGGAGTACTGTCACTTCAGGGTCTGCTTTGCCGGGGTACCAGTAGACTTTGTCTTCCGGACCGAGGATGATATTGAGAGTTCGGCTGTCAGCAATCTTCGGTGGTTCTACTTTTTCATTCTTCTTGATTTTTTCAGGAAGGATTATTTCCATCACCTTGGGTTTGCTGAAAGCTGCTGTGAGCATGAAGAACGTGATGAGCAGACTCATGAGGTCTACCATCGGCGTCATATCCACGCGGGCATCACCTTTTTTTGGTTTCTTTTTCCCGCCTTTGCTTTGTTCCTGGACTTGTACGTCTGCCATCTTATTCTGCTATTTGTTCTTCGGTTACTTCAGCTGACCTCAGGTTCGTGATCAGGTTGAACCTGTTCACATTCTTGTCCTGCAGAATATCAAGTACTTCCCTTACAACCGGGAATTCAACGTCTGCGTCGCCCTTGATCATTGCATCAGCTGCAGGGTTGATCTGGCGTGCAAAGAGAATCCACAAGGCAAGCTGGTTATCGGTTGAGTCAATAGGCACACCTTTTTCGAGTGCAATTTTCTCATCCGAATCCTTCGAGGCGAGGTATTTCTTCATATCCTGTATCGGAACGCCCACGGCAGTGCCGGTCTTCTCGAAGAGGCGAAGTTCATCCTCGGTGAATTCAATGTTGTAACGCTTGCCCATTTCGGCAAGGATTTTCGGCCGGAATTTCAGAATGGTGTCCGGTCCGTTGTCAACATTGAAAAATACCCGGTTGTCCTTCGCGATGAGTACCGTCATTACGTTGGCATCCATCATGGGTTTCTCCGATACGGAAAAAGGTGTATCAACAGGAGCCGATTCCTGGGGCCTGAACGTTGCTGTCAGAATGAAGAATGTGAGCAGCAGTGTGAACAGGTCCACCATCGGCGTCATGTCGATTCGTGGCGATTTGGCTCCTAATTTAATCTTTGGCATCTTTTAATTCCTTTCTTTTTTTGACCAAAAGAATAAATTCGGCAGCTATTTTCTGATAGAGGCGGCGAATGTCTGGGTCAGACTGAAGCCAGCCTCATCAATTTTAAACACATAGCTGTCAATCATTGATGAGAACCAGTTGAAGAAGATGATAGCCAGGGTTGAGCCTGTAATACCGAATGCTGTATTGACAAGAGCTTCGGAAATACCGGTTGAGAGGGCGAGGGCATCAGGAGCACCTGACTGTGCCAGGGCGGCGAATGCACGGATCATCCCGATAACCGTTCCGATAAGACCGATAAGCACTGAGATCGAAGCAATCGTTGAGAGGATGACCATGTTCCTTGAAAGAACAGGGAGCTCGAGAGCTGTAGCCTCTTCAATAGCCTGCTTCATTGAAGTGATCTTCTGGTCTTTTTCCAGTTCCTTGTCATTTTCCAGGGCACGGTAGCGTGAGAGACCTGCCTTGAGAACATTGGCAAGTGAACCCTTCTGCTTGTCACATGCAACGATTGCATCCTCAATCCTGTCTTCTGCGAGCATCTGCTGTACGTTTGAGACAAACACGTTAAGTCTTGCCCTTCCTTTTACCCTTGTCAGAGTGATGAGCCTTTCAAAGAAATAAATGATAAGCGTTATCACAATTGTGATGAGAACAGGCACGATGACACCGCCCTTGTACATCAGACCGAGCAGGTTACCCTGCAGGGGATGACCCTTGGGGTTGCCACCTTCAAAGTTAACCGGGTTACCCAGAACGCGGGTGAAGATAAGGTAAGCAACAATAAATGCAAGAATGATTGCTAGGGGTGCGAAGAGCGACTGCCATACACCACTTGACGACTTGGTTTTTTTACTCATTTTAGTATTCTTTAGTTGGTTTAAGTAAACAGGTGTCAAAAATAATTATTATCAATTTGTTTTACAATAGCCAAAATCAAATAGATCAATTTTATAACTCATTAACAATTAAGCGTCATTTGTCGAGTGTGGCATTGTAAGTCCTTCTCTTTGAAACAGGTATTTCAATCGACTTGTAGCCCTTGGCGCTGATAACAAGTGTCTCTGATGCTTCCGGCATCACAAACTTGTATTCACCCCTTGCATTGGTCCAGGCTTCGGCAGCAGTGTCCTTAACCCTTACTGAGGCTCCCGGGATGGGATCGCCGTTGGAATCAGAGATCACACCTGTGATTTCGTTGGGATGTGCTTTAGGCTGTGCGCTCTTCTGAAGCTGGGCTATGTACTGGATGGCCGACTTTGCGCCATCGTTTCCGGGTTCAATGGCAAGGATCCTGTTGTTTTCCTCGATTGCCTTCGGATAGTCACCCATGGTCATATACATGGTGCTCAGCGAGCTATGGGCCCTGATGCGATATTCGGGTGAGAGGTTCATCATCCTGTTGTAGTAAGCCTTTGCTTCGTCGTACCTCTTGTTCTGCAGGGCTTCATAGCCAAGATAACGGAGGGCGTCATATATTTCCTTCACGTTCTTTACCGAGTCAGCGGCAGCTTTGTTGAGGAGCATCTGAAACCTCGGTTTTGCAAGGCCGAGTTCAGAATCGGGATCCTTCGCAGAGGCAATGTTGGCCAGCCAGAGGTAACCCTGCAGGTTGTCAGGGTATTTCGCAATCATCTTGTTAAAGGCCTGGTCAGCCTTGTCAAAGGCTTTATCCTGGTAAAAAGCCCTTCCCACCTGCAGGAAGTCGTTTTCACTGTCTCTTCCCTTCTCAAGGAGCTGTGACCAGGTTGATGCTGCTTCGGCATACATATGGGCACCGTACTGAATGGTTCCCTTTTCATACATCAGGTTCAGGTCTTCCTCTTCATTGAATCTGATTGCCTTGTCATATGCTTCGAATGCCTTTGCAAACTCGGCTTCGGCTTTTTTGACCTGTGTGCGGCCTGCTTCAACCCTGGCCTGCAGTGCGTCAATTGATGCCTTTGCCTGCTCTTTGGCAGGGCTCTTCAGTGTAACATACCTTGCCTGCAGCTTACTAAGTTCGTCAGCATCATTGTCGACGTCTATCATAAGCTTCGAATAATTCTGGTTCTTCCTGGCAAGAATCCTTGCATAGTAGATATAGTCCTTCTTGATGATGCGGTCAGCCTCAAGGTTGGCAAAAAGCTTGTCCATATACTGCTTTGCAAGCTCGAAATTGCCCTCTTCATATGCTGAGTAACCGGCAATACGGTTCATATATGTCCTTGACTGGTCAACGGCAAATATTTCCTCAACATTCTTGATGACCTCGTCATATTCCTTGGCATAGAACAGGGCGTTGACATACCTGATCTTGGCGGGGATGTTTCCCTGGGTCAGTTCGAGGTATTTCTCAAAGTACTTTTTGGAGTCATTGAACCTTCCGGCCATGGAGTAAAGCTGTCCCAGCTCCCTGTACGCGGGTGCATAGTTCTGGTCGAGAGCTATGGCCTGCTCATAGTAGGGGATGGCTGCAGTGAGGTTGCGTCCCTTAACATAGATACTTCCGATTTTCATGTTTGCTGCAGGGGATTTCAGATCCCAGTCCTGAGCAAGGTTATAGTTCTTGATAGCCTTTGAGCCGTCATTTACCAGGTCATAGATGTCGCCAGCAATGATATATACCTCGCTGTTTCTCGGATCAATTGAGAGTGCCTGCCTGACGAATGGGAGTGCCTTGCTGGTGTCAACCTGCTCAAACCGGATGTATGATTCGGCAATCTTGGCAAGGGCATAGGCGTAACCTTTCGGATCTTTGATCTTGGTGACCTTCTTGTAGGGAGGAAGGAGTCCCTTGGCTTTCAGCCTCAGTTCCTCTGCCCTGGCGTTCTGGCCGTTGTACAGGGCAACCTTTGCAAGCCCTATATGGTTCAGCGGGTCAGCAGCGTTGGCTGCAACACCCTTGTCGAAGATGTCGGCAGCTTCCTTCATCGCAATATTCAGCGAGTTGGAGATAGTGTCAGCAAAGTAGTTCAGCAGTGCGTTTTCCCCGTAATGGAAGAAGATCTTGCTGTTTGTAGGCTCATTTTTAATGAGTTGCTGGAACAGAACCTCTGCCTTATCATACTGTTCGTTCTTGGTGAAAGTCCTTGCCTCATCGAGGGTCTGAGCCTTGAGCCCCGTGCCAAAGACCATGCAAAATACCGCTGCGGGCAGCAACGCGAGTTTAAAGCTTCTCATAATCATCGTTATCAAGTTTAGTTACTCATTCTTTACCTGTATAATTCTAATCGGCATCGTTGCAGGTACAAGACCCGATTTAAGTATTATCCTTTGTCCTTTTTCTCCTGCAACAAAAGATACAAATCCCGAGCCAAGTCCTGTATATGATTCCCTTGAGTGCATATTTACCTCACGCACAAACGGATACGTTTTTTCGTAAATATGTCCCTGCAAAGGCGGATAGTATGATGTTTTATCGAGGTAGGGTTGTGAAATGGCCGCAACCTTTATCTTGCCCAGCATGCCAAAGCTCTGCGGGTCATCCTCGTCACTTATCCAGTTGACACTGACGATGCCTATTGCTCCCGGTGTACGTGATACGTAATCAATTACCTCAGGATTCGATTTTACTGCGAAGAAGTTTGGCAGCAATTCTTCGGGAAGGGTGAATTTTTCCCTGAAATATCTTATGTTGCCGGACCTGACGTTATCAAACACAACGTTTGTCTGACCCAGTTTTGATGAAGGGTTGATCTGTTTCCAGTCAGTAACTGCGCCGGTGAAGATATCCTTTACGTTCTCGTAGGTCAGCAGTGAATCAGGATTGCTGCGGTGGAGGACTATAGCCAGGGCGTCATATGCCACAACGGTTGTACGAACCACGGTCTGCATGTCAAGAAGCAGCTTCCTCTGTTCTTCCGTAGGTGCCCAGGATGAGACTATCACCTTCACCGAATCATTCAGGAAGAAGGCCACCAGTTCATTCTCCGGCATGTATAGCGGGGTGATGTGGGCATATGAGTAGAGAGCGGTGAAGGTATCAAGTTCCGCCTCTATTATAGGTCTGAAGGATTCATCAGATGCAATTCTGATAGTGCCTGATGTCGGGGTCTCCTTTAAGGCTGTAGTCCCTTTGTTCTTGCAGCCCGGCATCAGGTTCAGCAATGCCAGGAAGATCACTCCGGCAACGGCTGCCGTGAGGGATTTTGCTTTATTCATCGTTCCTTTGCTTATCAACTTGCTATGAGCCACAATATTAATAAAAATATGCTTATAAATCGGGATCCGTGATATTAAAAAAAATCACCTCTTCCTCAATTAATGTTTTCAAAGTCTGTGCCACCAATAGAATATGACCGTTTTGTAATGCTGTTACCCTCTCTTTTTCTTTAAATTATTCATCACCATCCTTATTGCTGAAAAAACTGTCCCTGATCTTTTCATAGGATATAAAAACCCTGTAGATGGCATAGATGAATAGAGGGACGGCCAGTATGATCCTCATGGCTTTATCTATGTCGAATATCTTCGTGGTAAGGACGAAGATAGCCAGTCCGAAATAAAAGAAGACCATTACTGTTCCGAAGATCGCGAAGACCTTGTCATACATTTTGCTGCTGTTCATTGTGATCAGGTTAACCTGACAAATATATTATTTATATCTTTTTTTCATGCAGACATGAATCATTAATTGGCAAAAAAAAGAGAGCCGTGTTTGCGGCTCTCCCTTATGGTTACTGACGATCCGTCATTTTGTAGCGTTTTCCAGTCTCTTCATTATTGAGAATATGAATGCTGCTGACAGCAGGCAACAGACGATGAACACGGTCCAGAGCTGCCACAGCTCAACCTTGTCCCACATTTTCGTTCCCACGAAGAGGAGCTTATTCCCGACAGCAGTTGCAAGGAGCCAGCCTGCCTGCATGAGTCCCTGGAATCTCGACGGAGCCACCTTTGATACGAACGAGAGGCCCATGGGACTCAGGAACAGTTCTGCCACGGTCAGGATAAGGTAGCTGCTGATGAGCCAGTAAGGGGTTACCCTGAGAGCCTCGGCAACTGGAGATCCTTCAAGTGATGCCGGTGACGGCAGTTTGACTGACGAAAGGAGGACAACCACGAATCCCACGGCTGCGATAAGCATACCGATACCTATCTTTTTGGGTGTTGAAGGCTCAATGTTTTTCTTGTTAAGCCATGCGAAGACACCCATTACAGGGAAGGTAAGGGCCACGATGAACAGCGGATTGAATGACTGGAACACCTCAGGCTCGATTGAATTCAGGGCATCTGCCTTTGTCACAAAAAGATATGCGGCAACCATTGCGCACACAAACAGGGCGCCTCCGATAATCCTTGCGGTGCCTGTCATGTTCTTCCTGACCAGCATCACCAGGCCGGCGATTGAGCCTATAACGGCAAGCATTGAGGGCAGGGTAAAGAAGAGGTTCGTAAATGGTCCCACCTGCTTCGCGGTGTAGTCCCTTGCAAATAGTGTCAGCGTAAGACCGTTCTGGTGGAATGACATCCAGAAAAAGATCACCACCACGAATACAAGGATAAGGGAAGAGACACGGGCATATTCGTCCTTCTTAGCCGTTGTCAGGATCCAAGTTACGAATCCTGCGAACAGCCCGAAAGCAAGACCTGACGCCCATCCTACGAGGAACTGAAGCCCAAATGCGAAGATCGCCATCGCAATGGCAGCATAAATAAGGGGCCTGACTTCAAACTCAAGGGTGTTGGCAGAGTCAGCCGATGCCTTGACAGGTTTTTCCTTGTTGGGAAGAAGCTTGTTGAAGGTTATATAGACGAGCAGAGATATCACCATTGCTACTGCTGCAATTCCGAAAGCATAGTTGTAACCTCTCGAAAAGACATCGAGATAGCTGTCTGCGAATGCTCCGAGGTCAGAGACGGGTCCGGCAAGGTTTACCTTGTCAGCGAGGGTCTGGAACTCCTGCAGCTTTGCGGGGTCGGTAATCTGGCCGCCGGCAAACTGGTGACACAGTGCAGGAAGGCTGCCGTCATGAGCAAATCCGTTGGTCTTAAGCCACCAGTTTCTGACGCCGTTTGCGGCAAACGGCGCGAAGAAGGCGCCTACGTTGATACCCATGTAGAAAATCATGAATGCCGTGTCCCTCAGCTTTGAATACTGCGGGTTGTCATACATCTGGCCCACAACAGCCTGGAGGTTTCCCTTGAAGAGGCCGTTACCGAAGGCGATGGTGAAGAGGGCAATGACCGTGAATGTGAGCGGCATGCCGGGAACAGCCATCAGTAAATACCCCGCAAACATGATGATGATTCCGAACAGAATCACCGTCTTGTATTTCCGTGTTGAGTCTGCCAGTATACCGCCCACCAGGGCAAGCGCATAGATGGCAAAATAGAACCAGCTGTAAATGTCTCCTGCCTTTTCCGCTGCCAGACCGTATTTGGCCTGCAGGAAAAGCACAAGAATCGCCATCATGGTGTAAAAGCCGAACCGCTCACCCATGTTCGCGAAGAAGGCAACAAGTAGCCCTTTTGGATGATTCTTGAGCATAGTTTTCTGTATTAGTTGGTTTAGTTCTTTCTGACGGTGACAAATATATTAATCTTTTCAAATAACAGTGATTGAATTAAATCACAAGGAAGATATTTTTGCATTGTCTATATTTTTACATTTGTAACCACATCAGCAAGCGGTACACCATGAAGATATTCACATCAGCGGAAATCCGGGAAATAGATGCTGCCACCGTCAGACTTGAGCCTGTCACTCCTGCGGGACTTATGGAGCGTGCTGCCACGACTCTTTTCCAGCAGGTAAAGGACATTGTGGCCCCGGAGCGGAAGATCAATGTATTTGCAGGGCCTGGTAACAACGGCGGCGACGGACTTGTCCTGGCCAGGCTGATGCATGAGGACGGCTACGCAGTAAGGGTATTTGTTGTTGAGACAGGCGCAGCCCGCAGCAGTGAGTTCAGTCTGAATGCCGAACGCCTGGAGCGCAGCGGCGTAATTCCCTTAACCATTGCCGATCCCGGACAGGTGCCGGCAATCGGGCGTGACGAGGTGATCATAGATGCAATCTTTGGCACCGGTCTGCGTAAATCCCCTTCAGGGGTTGCTGCAGGAGTGATACGACGCATAAACGAAACAGGTGCATTTGTAATTTCGGTTGATGTCCCCTCGGGACTTTTCTGCGAGGATAATCAGGCTTCAGACAGGGACAGTATTGTCAGGGCCTCAAAAACGCTCACTTTCCAGTTCCCGAAGCTCTCTTTCATGTTCGCCGGAAACAGTGATTACACGGGTGAATGGGAGGTGACGGACATCGGGCTTCATGCTGATACCATATCGTCGATGAACACTCCTTATCATTATGTCCTGCGCGAAACCGTCAGGCCGATGATCAAGGAGAGAAACAAGTTTGATCACAAGGGGGTTTTTGGTCACGTTCTGCTGATTGCCGGCAGCTATGGCAAGGCAGGAGCCGCCACGCTCTCAGCCGGGGCAGCACTTCGCACCGGTGCAGGGCTGGTTACTGTTCACACTCCATCCTCAGCAGTGCTGGCTCTCCAGGCGGCCCTCCCTGAAGCCATGGTATCGCCTGACAGCGGAACGGGAAACGTGACGGTATTGCCTGACCTGGGACCGTATGATGCCATTGGTGCCGGCCCCGGACTGGGCACTGACCCTGATACAGTTTCCGTTCTTAAGGATCTGCTTAAGAACATATCCGTACCGCTGGTACTGGATGCAGATGCCCTGAACATCCTGGCACAGAACAGGGAGTGGCTTGACCTGCTCCCCCCGGAGACTGTACTGACACCCCACCCCGGGGAATTCCGCAGGCTGACGGGTACAGAGAGCACTGACTTCAGGCTCATGCAGGAACAAAAAGACTTCGCCGTAAGGCACCGGTGCGTTGTGGTTCTCAAGGGAGCACACACTTCCGTTGCTCTGCCTGACGGAAGGGTCTTCTTCAACAGTACCGGCAATCCGGGAATGGCCACAGGCGGCAGCGGCGATGTGCTCACGGGGATGATCACTTCCCTGCTGGCACAGGGATATGACCCCTCCGGCGCTGCAGTGACAGGTGTATATCTGCATGGCCTTGCAGGCGACATAGCCCTGCGGATCCATTCAGAGGAGTCGGTGATAGCGGGTGACATCCTGATGAATATCGGGAGGGCCTTCCGGGAGACAAACTTTAACAACTTCAACGTTTATCTTTAATGGTTGAGATGAAAAAACAGACTGTAATACTTCTTGCTGCCCTTACCCTGACGATTGCAGGCTGCTCGGTGTTCAGCGGAAAATCCCCGGGTGACACTGTGGCTGGTCCGCTCGGCAACAAGACCACCGTTACAGACGGATGCCTGGTCTACGCGCTGCCGATGACTGTTTTCGAGCTTGATATTTTAGCTGAAAAACGTACAGAGGTGCCCGGCCCCTATGCCGGGTATGCATCTGAGCTGATTGGCCTGGACAATGTCATTACCGTACAGACCGAGAAATGGACCCTGGCCGGTGTAAGACTGAGTGCCGTGGAAGAGCTTGACCCGTCACAGTTCTATATTATTCAGGGGACTGCCCTGATGCAGACAAACATGCTGGCTCTGAGGAAGAGCGGCCTGGTGCTTGACATCAATCCTGACGTGTACAGCCGTACGACGCATTCGGAACAGCATGGAGGCCCTGATTATGCGGGAGTGCTCTTCCCTGACAGGGGAGCCTATGAGTATGTTGCTACCAAGACTGACACTGCATACCGCCTGGTGAAGGTTGACACTGCTTTCATAAGGGTGCCTTACCTTGTTCAGAAGAAAAAGGGAATGTCAGTGGCGGAAGAGGCCCGTGAAGCTGCCGACAGGTTGCTCGAGCTGCGCGAGGGGAGGCATATGATCCTGACCGGGGAAACAAATGTCTTCCCGCAGGACGGAGCCGCGCTTGATGAGATAAACAGGCTCGAGAGGGAGTATATGGCGCTGTTTGCCGGCAAGAGCCTCACTGAGACGAGGCACTTCCGGATCTGGGTCACTCCCGACCCGGAGATGGCTGGCAGGAAGACCACCATTTTCACCTTCTCTGAGACAGCAGGGGTAAATACCTCTGCAGACGGTCCCGGAGAACCGGTACTGATGGAGATTACCCCTTCAGGCAAGACCAGGGAGCTGAATATGGTTGTGAGACCCGCCTCCCCGCAGAAACAGGCCAATGCAGCTGACATGTTGTATTACAGGGTGCCGGACGTGGCGGAGATAAACGTTTCTCTTGCCGGGGAGAATCTCTGTACTGCCCGGAGGCTGATCTACCAGTACGGCAGCCTGGTGACACTTCCTGCAAATTACATTCTCGGGAGGTAGCGGAGGGAGAATTACCTTCCCCTCAGCCCGGGATTTCATCAAGGATTTCGAGGAAAGCTTTTTCCCTGCGGGATATGTGATACATCTCTGCTATCCTGTTGCGTGCCATGATGCCAAGCCGGTTCTGCTCCCCGGATTCTGTGCCCAGTATCACTTCGAATCTCTTTTCGAGGTACTTCCTTTCGGGGCTGGCAATCACAAATCCGGTATCACCTATAATTGAAGGTATGGCTCCCACGGCAGAACCCACCGGGATGCAGTGGCAAAGCATGGCTTCACAGAGTGCATTCGGGAATCCTTCCGAGACGGACAGCTGGAGAACGAAGCGGCTCCCGGCAAGCAGGCCTATGAATTTCTCTTTTGGCAGCCAGGGATAGACTACAAGGTTAGAAGGCAGGGGGGAGAGAGCCCTGATAACATCGTCAGCAACGCCTACCAGGGTAAAGGTGCAGCCGGTGAATCTCCTGGCCAGATGGATGACCAGGTCAACGCCCTTCACCCTGACCCGCGTCATATTGCTCACCGGGGCAACCGCAATGAAGCTGTCAGCCCTCTTTGCTGCCGGGTCAGTGCTGAAGAAATCCGGGTCGAAGCCGTTGTGAACAACGCGGTAAGGGGTCCTGAGCCGGGGGAAGAAGTACATGAATCCCTGCTTCGGGTAATCAGCGTCAGGCAGGTAAGTGTATCCGGAGAGCACAAGTGACTCATCAACCGGCAGCAGCTTCGTGCAGAGCTGAAATGACCATCTGATGAAGGTTCGCATCACAGGTTTCCTCAGGCTGCCGTAGTTAAGCGAGGGAAATGAGACGCAGTCGGTTCCCCCGGGAATGATATATACGGGTATCCCGGTGATCTTTCCCGTCAGTGCCGGAAGGAATGACCAGTATCCACCGAACATTACGAATACAGCTCCGGAACCGCGGAGATTCCGGCAGAGAAAGAAAAACTGCCTGATAAAATTCAGCGGAACCTGGCTTTTTATTTTCCAGTCGTGTTCAGGGGTTATAACCCTGTAATGGATTGACAGAAAGCCGATATCCTTTCTGATGAAAGTTGAACTTTCCGGGAAAATATATAGGATCTTGTTCCCCATCAAAGTTAAAAGACAGACGCGGTTAGTTCCGCAGAGAATAGTATCAAGTCAATTGCTTCCGTGAGGTTATCTGTGCAGTCTGACCTCATAGTAAGCGTTGTACTCCAAAAACAATCTCATGATGGGTTTGAAACCGGTGAGGTAAAAATACCACGGTCTCCATGCCTTGTGCAGTTCAAGGCTTACAACATCAAGTCCTGCCCGCTCAAGCAGCAGCTTCATCCTGTAGTCATCAATTTCGTGGAAATGGCCCTTGCACCACAGGAGTTTTCCTCTTCGCGGCAGTATTATGAACATCAGCGTTTTATCTGACATCACCTTTTTCAGTTCCAGAAGGGTGTGAAGTGGATTAAACTGATGCTCAATAGTATGACTGTATAGAATATAGTCGTAAATATTGGTGTCATGAAGTGTGAATACATCCAGGTCACCTTCCGTGTTTGTAATCTTCAGCTTCATGTCCCCTTTTTCGAGCAGTTCGGTCAGGGGATTTTTCTGACCCACATCGAGCATGGAGGAAGAGGGCTTAACCTTTCTTCCGAGGTATTTGACGGTAGTGCTCATTGCGTCTTCCAGTTGCGGGGTGATCTGGTAAGGCGACTGGGCTAATTCAGGGATCATGGCGCTGTTGTGTTCTTTATGTCAGGTTTGTGTCCGGCTAAGGTACACCTTCAGAAAAGGCACAGGTAAATTACTGCACTCTTCCCTGGAAGGTCTTCAGGAAATCATCATAGCTCTGTTTCTGCCAGCTGGTGCCGGCGAAGTAGCTGAGCATCGGTTCGATCTGAGCGGGGGTTTTATACCCTGACACAGGAGTGATAAGTTCACTGCTGGCGGTAAGAAACACCACGGTCGGGTAACCGAGTTTCCCCTGCAGGAGAGCGTAGGCTAGCTGATGAGTCTTGCCAAGGCTTCCGTCATTGACGAATTTCCTGCCCTGGAAGGTGACAGGTTCCTTGCCTTCGGCATCGAATTTCACCGCATAGTATTTATTATTGAGTATCTCGGCGATCACAGGATTTGAAAAAGTATCCTTGTCGAGTTTCTTGCACCAGCCGCACCAGTCGGTGTACGCGTCAACGAAGATTGGCCTGGGGCTTGTTTTTGCCAGGGCTACAGCTTCCTCTATCGAATACCACTTCACTGCCGGTTCCTGTGCGGAAACAGCAAGCCCGGCTGAAGCCAGTAACATTACAAAAATCAGTTTCTTCATATAGATCATTAATTATATCCGGTTGAACAATTTAACGATAATTGCACAAAATTAGTCTTTCAGTCCAATAACCAAAATAATGCCACAAAGTTCAGGTCCATGTTTTTTGACGCAATTATTGGAACTAATTTTTTATACATTTACAGACCATGTATTCTATGTTAAACTCGAAATATTAAAATGGAAAAAATCAGAAAGACCCTTGCTGAATCGAAGGCGGCGAGATGGACTGCCCTTGCGGTTGTGGCATTTACTATGCTCTGCGGTTATTACCTGACGGACGTGATGGCTCCCCTTAAGACGATGCTCGAGCAGCAGTTGTCATGGTCAAGCAGCGAATACGGAACGTTTACAGGTGCTTACGGCTGGTTCAATGTCTTCCTGCTCATGCTCATCCTCGGGGGTATCATCCTTGACAAGATGGGTGTACGTTTCACGGGGAAGATGGCAACACTGTTGATGGTCATCGGTACGGCAATCAAGTACTGGGCTGTATCAACCAATATGCTGGACGGACAGATTCTTTTCGGGATGAAGACGCAGGTACTGGTTGCCAGCCTTGGTTTTGCGCTCTTCGGAGTAGGGGTTGAGACAGCAGGTATTACAGTTTCCAAAATCATTGTGAAGTGGTTCAGGGGTAAGGAACTGGCACTTGCAATGGGCCTTGAAATGGCAACAGCCAGGCTCGGCACCATGCTTGCACTTCAGACTTCAGCCCCCATAGCCAAGGCTCTCGGACACGTATCCATGCCGATTCTTATGGCCCTTATTCTGCTCTGCATAGGCATGATAGCGTTCTTTATCTACTGCGGTATGGATAAGAAGCTTGACGCATCAATCGCCGAGGCAGACAAAGGGATGGTCAAAGAGGCGGAGGAGAGCTTCCAGCTTAAGGATATCGGATTCATCCTCAGAAACAGGGGCTGGTGGTTTATTGCCATTCTGTGCGTACTCTTCTACTCGGCTGTATTTCCGTTCCTCAAATATGCATCTGACCTGATGGTAAACAAGTTCGGGGTTGATCCGGAAACTGCGGGGATTATACCATCTTTACTGCCTCTGGGAACAATGGTGCTGACCCCTTTCTTCGGCAACCTGTATGACAGGAAAGGAAAGGGAGCCACAATCATGATCATCGGCGCTGTGCTCCTGATATTCGTTCATGCCATGTTCTCAATACCTATGTTCAATCAACCCTGGCAGGCAGTACTGCTGATAATTATCCTCGGGATTGGTTTTTCCCTTGTGCCTTCAGCCATGTGGCCATCAGTACCCAAGATAATACCCATGAAGCAGTTGGGGACGGCGTATGCTCTTATCTTCTGGGTCCAGAACTGGGGCCTCATGGGTGTCCCGATGCTTATTGGCTGGGTTCTTGACAAATACTGCATTACGGGTTCACGCATGATTGACGGTATCTCAGTGCCTACCTACAACTACCAGGTCCCGATGATGATTTTCACCTCACTCGGAATTCTGGCCATACTCTTTGGCTTCCTGCTGAAGGCAGAAGACAGAAAGAAGGGTTACGGGCTCGAGATGCCAAACATTGTAAAAGAATAATCAAAAACAGAAATAGTTATGAGTGAAATTAAGAATCTTGAACCAAAGTTTCTGTGGAAATATTTCTATGAAATAACACAGATCCCGCGTCCGTCCAAGAAGGAGCACAGGATGACGGAATTCATGAAGAAGTTCGGGCAGGAACACGGCCTTGAGACCATCGTTGACAAAACCGGAAACGTCGTCTTCAGAAAACCGGCCACAAAGGGGATGGAGAACCGCAAGGGAATTGTCCTTCAGGCTCATATTGACATGGTGCCGCAGAAGAATGCCGACAAGAAATTTGATTTTGAGAAAGATCCCATTGAGACCTGGATTGACAAGGGATGGGTCAAGGCAAAAGGGACAACCCTTGGCGCTGACAACGGAATGGGAGTAGCTGCCGCCATGGCGGTGATGACTGACCCCAAACTGACCCACGGCCCGCTTGAGGCACTCTTCACGGTTGACGAAGAAACCGGTATGACAGGTGCGAAGAACCTGAAGAAGGGCATGCTCAAGGGAGAGATACTTCTGAATATGGACTCGGAGGATGAGGGCGAACTTTATGTGGGATGCGCAGGCGGCGTTGACGTAGGAGCAACGCGCAGCTACAAGCAGGAGAAGACGCCACAGGGAATGACGGCCTATAAACTGAGCCTTAAGGGACTCAGGGGCGGTCACTCAGGGCTTGACATCAATCTTGGCAAGGCTAACGCCAACAAACTTATGTTCAGGTTTTTCCAGCAGGCTGAGTGCGACTTCGGAATGCGCATAGCCGAATACAGCGGTGGTGACCTGCGAAATGCCATCCCCAGGGAGTCATTCGCAACAATTGTTGTGCCTTCCATTAAAAAAGCCCAGTTCGAGAAATTCATGAAGGGTTATGAAAAGATGTACGTAGCTGAATTCAAGGAAGTTGATCCTGACATCAAGCTGATTTTCAAGGTTGCCGATGAACCTGCGAAGGTGATGAATGAAGCAGACCAGTACCGCATCATCAGGGGAGTGTTCGTATGCCCCAATGGCGTTCAGCGGATGAGCGCCAGCATGCCGGGTGTGGTTGAGACATCAAATAACCTCTCCATAGTGAGGATAGGAAACGGCAAGTTCGAGGCTTTCTGCCTCTGCAGAAGCTCTGTTGAGTCTGCCAAGGAAGCCACGGCATGGAAGATCGCTGCAGGCTTTCAGCTTGCAGGCTGCGAGGTTGAACTCTCGGGAAGCTACCCGGGATGGAAACCTGATATGAACAGCGCCATCCTCAGTGCCATGAAGGACACCTACAATAAGCTCTATGGCAGGGTGCCCGAGATAAAAGCCATTCATGCAGGCCTTGAGTGCGGTATAATCATGGGTGTCTATCCGAAGCTTGACTCAATCAGCTTTGGCCCGACTATCCGCCACCCGCACAGTCCTGACGAGAAGGTGGAAATCGAATCGGTCGGCAAGTTCTGGAATTTCCTGGTGGCAACCCTTAAGAATGCACCTAAGGCATGAAATTCTGACACCGGGCAACGCCATGGCGGCTATCTGACTTTTATCTCCGCCAGGATATCATCCTTCATCACGTTCTGGCCTGATCTGACTCCGATCCTGACGACAGTCCCGCTGACAACCGACTGAATCTCGTTCTGCATTTTCATGGCTTCGAGTATCACAAGAGCTTCTCCGCGTACCACCTCGGCGCCTTCGCGGACAAGCACGTCAATTATCCTTCCGGGCATGGGTGCCCTTACAATCAGGGTCGTGCTTTTCTCCCTTGCAGTTCCCAGGGCCTTTTTTCTCTGCATTGAAACGGGAGTCTCAACTGTGAACGTGTGGCTGATGTCATTGAAGAGGATCTCATACCTGTTCTGCTTCGTCCGCACTATCTCCACGGGGTAGCGCCTGTTCTTCCATAGCACGTGCACTCCGTATTTCTCGTCTTCGCGAAGTTCGACACTGTAGTCCCGTCCGTTTACCCTTACCACGTTCTTCAGTGGCAGTGAAAAAGCAAACTTACGGCCCTCATTGGAAAGGGCATACAGTTTCTTTATTGCAGGTTTTTCGGGTGTCATCTCTCTGTTTTCGGGTTTTAAATGTATCCTGTTTTGCGGTTCTGCTGAGGTTTGGTCACGGCTAAAACTGGGTCAGTCTTTTTCGGAGCAGCCAGGGTGTCAGTTCCCTGCCCTGGTCGAAGCTGATGCCGGGTTTGCCTGATGAGAGGTTTTCCTCTGTAAAGAGCTTTGTGGCTATCCATGCTGCGATGGTCTCTTCGTACTCACTGCTGAAGTGGTACCTGTCAAGGTCCTTTTCAATGAAAGAGGTGGTGAAGGTGCCTGCCTGGAAAGCCTGGTGGCGCATCAGCATCCGGAAGAAGGGGAGGGTTGTCTTGGTGCCCTTGATCCAGATCTTGTCAAGCGCCTGCTTCATGTTGATTATCGCCTCATGGCGGTCTCTGCCGGTGACGATCAGTTTGGCAATCATGGAGTCATATGATGCCACGATGGATGACCCGGCCCGTACGCCGGTATCAATCCTGACACCCGGCCCTTCCGGGAGGCTCAGTTTTTCAATTTTTCCCGGTGCAGGAGCAAAGCCTGCCTGTACATCCTCAGCGTTTATACGGCATTCAATGGCCCATCCGGCAAGTTTTACATCCTTCTGTCTGAGGGTCAGCTCTTCGCCGGAGGCGATCCGTATCTGCTGTTCAATGAGATCGATGCCGGTGATCATCTCGGTGACAGGGTGTTCAACCTGGATGCGGGTGTTCATCTCCATGAAGTAGAAATTGCGGTCTGAATCGAGAAGGAACTCAACCGTTCCGGCTGAGTAATAGCCTACGGCGCGGGCGATTCTTACGGCTGTTTCACCCATCTGTGCCCTCAGCTCCTCATCGAGTGCCGGCGATGGTGCCTCCTCGAGGAGCTTCTGGTGTTTCCGCTGGATGGAGCACTCCCTCTCACCCAGGTGGATAATGTTTCCATGGGTGTCACCCAGTATCTGGAACTCAATATGTTTGGGATTCTCTATATATTTTTCAATAAAGACGCTGGGGTCATTGAAAGCTTTTTCGGCTTCGCGGCTGGCAAGGATGAACATCTTCTCCATTTCGGACTCCATCCTGACGATGCGCATTCCGCGCCCGCCTCCTCCGGAGGCAGCCTTGATGATGACCGGGTAGCCTATCCTGGCTGCGTGCCTTACAGCTTCGTCTTCATTTGCAACGCTGCCGGTTGAACCCATTGCCATGGGTATTTTGTGCTTCATTGCGATCTGCCGGGCCACCGGCTTGTTGCCCATCTTGTAAATGGCATCCGGTGATGGACCGATGAAGGTGATCTTATTGTCGCGGCATCTCTCGGCAAAGTATGCATTCTCAGCCAGAAAACCATAGCCCGGGTGCACCGCGTTGCATTTTGTCTTCAGCGCGATGGCGATCAGTTTTTCAACGTCGAGGAATACGGGTATCTCGGCCAGTTCATCATCCTCTTCATGGATGAAGTCTGCATGGGAGAGGTACATGGCGTCCGGTTCAACAGCGGTGCGCACGGCGACAGTTTCAATGCCCATTTTCCGGGCGGTGCGCATTATCCGGACCGCAATCTCGCCGCGGTTGGCTATCAATATACGGGTGATTTTCTTCATTTACAATTCTTTATACCAGTCTGGCAATTCAAAAAACGCAACTCGCAACTCGCTACTCGCAATTCGCAATTCGCAAATCGCAAATCCCAAATCCCTTACAGCGGCATATTCCCATGTTTACGTGACGGTACCTTTACGCTCTTGTTGCTCAGGGCAGAGAAAGCAGAAAGCACCTTTTCACGTGTCAGGGCCGGATCAATGACCTCATCGATGAAACCTTTCTCATCGGCAATGAACGGATTAGCCACCTTCTCACGGTACTTCTTCACCAGTTCCTTCTTCAGTGCCACCGGGTCCTTCGCCTCGGCAAGTTCACGGCGGTATAGTATTGCAACGGCTCCGTCAGGACCCATCACGGCTATCTCGGCTGAGGGCCATGCGTAATTGAAGTCGCCTCCCATGCCCTTGCTGTTCATCACGATGTAAGCACCGCCGTATGCCTTGCGCAGTATCACCGTGATGCGCGGCACTGTTGCCTCTGCATATGCGAAGAGCATCTTGGCGCCATGCCGGATGATACCTGAGTGTTCCTGGTCCTTTCCCGGAAGAAATCCCGGCACATCCTCCAGGGTAAGTATCGGTATGTTGAATGCATCGCAGAAACGGATGAACCTGGCGCCCTTGACTGAAGAATCTATGTCCAGCACTCCTGCAAGCACCTTTGGCTGGTTGGCGACAATGCCGATGGTTTTTCCCTCAAGACGTCCGAATCCTGTAACCAGGCTTCCTGCAAAGAGCTCGGAGGTCTCAAAGAAGCTGTTACGGTCAACTATCTGGTTGATTACGTCACGTACGTCATATGCCTTGTTGGGGTCATCGGGGACAATATCGCGCAGCTTCGGATTTATTCCGGGCGTTTCATCAGCATATGTGGCAACCGGTGGATTCTCCAGGTTGTTCGACGGGAGGTAGGAGAGGAACTTACGTACAGCGATAATTGTGTTTTCCTCATCATCATAGATCATGTTCGCTACACCGCTCTTCCTCGCATGCACCTCGGCTCCGCCAAGCTCCTCGCTGGTTATCTCCTCGTTAAGCACCTCCCTGACCACGTTGGGTCCCGTTACGAACATATAGCTTGTGTTGCTGGTCATGAACACCCAGTCAGTCAGGGCAGGAGCATACACCGCTCCACCCGCTGCCGGTCCCATGATGACAGATATCTGGGGAATTATGCCTGACGACTGGATAATATTGTTGAAAATGACTCCGTAACCGTTAAGGCTTGCTATACCCTCCTGTATCCTTGCCCCGCCCGAGTCATTGATGCCGATGAAGGGCGCCCCCATCTTCAGCGCCATCTCCTGCACCTTGGCTATCTTCCGGGCGTGGACGATGCCCAGTGACCCCCCCATGATGGTGAAGTCCTGCGCGAAGGCAAATACAAGCCTGCCGTCTATCTTTCCGTGGCCGGTGACCACTCCGTCGCCATATGCCAGTTCCATTCTGCCGAATTCCACACCCTGGTCTGAGGGGGTGACATAGGCATCTATCTCCTCGAAGGTGCCATCGTCAAACAGAAGTGCGATACGCTCATGAGCAGTCAGTTTCCCCTTGGAGTGCTGCTTTTTTATTCTTTCAGCGCTGTACTGTTTCTTCAGCGCCTCCTCTCTTTCAATGAATGACCTGAAATACTTCCCGTTTATTTCCATGGATGAATCTTTGACAAAATGTGACCCTCATGCCGTGTGAACGGCATGACAAAAGTCATTATTTTGCCCCTTTTATGCAAATCTATTTTCGAACGAAAACAGATTCCAGGCCATTAATGTTTATAAAACAGGCAGATAAAAGTAGAACAGAAAATTATTTCACGTACGGTTTGATGGCGTCAGCCCAGGTCTTGTAAGCCTTGTATGTGAGATGAAGCCCGTCAACGCTGAAGCTTCGCGGAAGGTGATTCTCCGGGTCAGCCATCAGGCTGAAAAGGTCAATGTAGGTATGGCCGAATCCGGCTGCAAGCTCCTTCAGTTTGCCATTGAGCTCCATGATCTGGGGAGTTTTGTTGGTGTGGTTCTTTGCCTGACCGGTGGCGGGATTAACGGGCAGAACGCTCTGGACATATACCTTTGTTCGTGGCGATTCGGTCCTGACCCTGTCGAGGATTTTCCTGTAGTTGACAATAATCTCGTCAGGTGTCATGCCGCGTGACAGGTCATTGACGCCGATCATGATGAATAGTTTCTTCGGCTGGAGCTTTGTTATGGCGTCAAGGCGGAGGAGTATTCCCTCTGTGATATCAGCGCTGATGCCGCGGTTAAGGCATTTTTTGTTGTCAAGGAGCTCGAACCACTCGGCTCCGTCAGTGATGCTGTTCCCAAGGAATACTATCTCGTTCCTGATATCGGGAAGGTGGTCATACATATCCTTGCTGTGCCACCAGTAGGCGGCAAATTTCGAGCTGTCGGTCACCGCGGTCTCTGCCTGTGAGCTGGCAGAGAGTGTCAGGCCAAAAACGGCGATGAACAGCAGTATGATTTTCTTCATTTTGTAATGTTTTTGATTATCTGAACCATATTGTCATACCGGGCCTCCATGTCGCGGAGAAGGGTGATCTGGGTCCTCACGCGCTGAAGGTTATGGAGGGGATGCCGGGTCTTGTAGTAGTTGTCACCGTCAATAAAGTCAGTAAGGAACCGTGTTGCCATTATGTAAGTAAGCAGCTTTGGCGCGAAGGGGAGGTACTCGATCTCAGTGGCATTGAGCGTATTCCTTGTTTCCGAAAGGAAGCCTTCGGCGTATGCCTGGTAGATATTGATATCCATCGAGACGGCTGACAGGTCTTCAGCGTCTTCCTCTGTCCGGTTGGCGGCTGTGCGGATGGCATCTCCGAAGTCGTAATGAATATAACCCGGCATCACCGTATCGAGATCGATTATCAGCAGCGCCCTGTCATTCTTGTCGAAGAGGATATTGTTGAACTTGGTATCATTGTGGGTTATCCTGAGCGGAATTTTTCCGGCGGCTCCCAGCCTGATGATTGTTTTCATTTCCTCCTCGCGGCTGGTAATCTCTTCTATCTCTGACCTGACTGCTGCCACCCTGCCGGCGGGATCACGGCTGATCACCCTGTGAAAGGCATCAAGGCGCCTGGCGATATTATGAAAGTCAGGTATTGTTTCATGCAGGGGTTCTCCGGGCAGATCGGCAAGCATGGCCTGGAATCTTCCGATGATTCTACCGCCCTCAAAGGCCTTATGTGCGGAGTCAACCTTTTCATATGACCTGTGGTCTTCGATGAATACGAACATTCTCCAGTAACGTCCATCTGCGTCGGTGATGAAAGACCTTCCTGTCTCCCTGTCAGGCACCAGGGTAAGGCACTCCCGTTTCGGGTCACTCCCCGGCATGGCTGCGATTTTATTCCTCAGGTGGCCGGTGACTCTCTCCATGTTTTCCTGGAGGTTTGGGATGTCACGGAAGACGTTGCTGTTCAGCCGCTGGATGATGTAGTTGTCACACTCCGGCTCAGCGGTTATAATCCGGAAGGTGTCATGTATATGGCCCGGGCCGAAAGACTTTCCTTCAAGAAATGTGCCTTCGCCGCGGAAGCGGCTGAATATGCTTTTCAGATCGGTTTCCATGGTGGTTTTCTATCTTCCCTTCAGCCTGTATCCGTGCAGTGAGTAGTAGAGCAGGATAAGGTAGCAGGGAATGCAGACCCAGTAAGCAGCCTGGGTACTGAATTTGTCAGCCAGCTTACCGTAGATGAGAGGTATGATTGCACCTCCTACCACGGCCATCACAAGCAGTGCTGAAGCTGTTTTGGTGAAACGGCCCACCCCGTTAAGGGCCAGGGGCCACATTGACGGCCAGATAAGCGCGTTGGCTAGCCCGAGAAGTGCTACAAACAGCACAGTAACCGGGATGGTGAGCGTCACAGCCTGGAAGGTTACAAGGTCCCTGAATGGCATGGTGATCTGCTGCCCGGCAGGGGAGAGAACGGCGCCGAAGGTGAAGATGATCCCAAGTATGGCAGATATGCGCAGGGCATTTACCTGTGAGAGCATTCTGGGAATGAAGATGATACCACAGATATACCCTATGATCATTCCCAGCATGGTGAGCGAAGTGAAGTACTTTGCTGATGACATGTCAATCTGCAACGACTGTCCGTACCGTATTATGGTGTCACCTGCGATGACCTCGACGCCTACATAGAAGAAGAGGGCAACGGCGCCGACTAGCATATGGGGGAAGTGCCATATGCTGCTTTTATTGACATTGGTTTCGCCAACGGAGGATTCTTCCGCATCGGTATCCACTTCGGGCAGGTGCGCGAAGCGAAGGAGTAGTCCCAGCGCCACGAGTATGACTGCCATTATTATATATGGATTGATAACCCGGGTGGCGAGCTGATCAAGGATGCCTGCCCGCATAACGGCATCGGTGGCTTCGGCCAGCTGCCGGTCAAGCACGTGGGAGTCCTTCATTATATGTGCTCCGAGGATGATCGGGGCTATTGCACCGGCGAACTTGTTGGCGATACCCATCATGCTGATTCGCTTGGCGGCGCTATCACGCGGACCGATGATTGTCACATACGGATTTGAGGCGGTCTGGAGAAGGGCCATCCCGGTACCCTGGACAAAGAGACCAAGGAGGAAGATGGCGTAGTTTCGCGCAAGCGCAGCAGGAATGAATATCAGTGCACCCACGGCCATAATCCAGAGGCCGATTGACATGCCGTTTTTAAAGCCGGTTTTCTTGAGCACCGCGGATGATGGCAGTGACATCACGAAGTAAGAGATGTAGAAAGCTGTAGTGACAAAATATGCCTGGAAGTCAGTCAGTTCACAGGCTGTGCGCAGGAACGGAATGAGTATTCCGTTAAGCCATGTTATGAAACCAAAGATGAAAAAGAATATGGCAATTACCGTCATTCCAACGATGTAATTCTTGCGGCTCATGGGGGCCGGTGTTGCACCTGTGGTCATCTTGTTTATGGTATGTTAAGGTTGTGGTTAGTTTTGCCGCTGCAGTGAAATTTGCGTCGGGCCGGCATCAAAACTACTCTTTTTGGAAATAAACTGCAATATCACTTCCCATTTATAATGGTTCCTTCCGGTCTGAGGCCGCCCTGGCCGGCATGCAGCCTGGTTGAGTAACAAAATTCTCAACGTATGTCTGTATTTATGGCCACACCCCTGTATTACAATCTGACAGCGAAGTGTTAATTTTGCGCCAGAAATCAGAATGATGAAAAACAGTGAGATTATTGAAAGGATAAAGAGCAAGAAGGCCTTTATCAGTGACATGGATGGCGTGATATACCATGGCAACAAACTGCTTCCGGGCGTTCCGGAATTTGTGGAGTGGCTGAAGAAGGAGGGGAAGAAATTTCTTTTCCTGACCAACAGCAGTGAAAGGACCCCCAAGGAGCTTCAGGAAAAGATGCTCAGGCTCGGAATAGATCTTGACGAGAATGTTTTCTATACCAGTGCGCTGGCCACGGCCCAGTTCCTGGCCACACAGAAGCCGGGAGGAACGGCTTACATAGTAGGAGAGGCAGGCCTGATCAACGCAATGTACAATGCCGGGTATACAATGAATAACTACAATCCTGATTATGTGGTTGTGGGTGATACCCGAAGCTACAGTTTCGAAAAGATAGAACAGGCTGTCAACCTGGTGCTTAAAGGCGCCAAGCTGATCGGAACAAATCCTGACCTGACAGGCCCGGTGGAGAATGGCATTATCCCGGCCACCAAGGCTCTGATCTCACCGATAGAGCTCTCAACCGGCAGGCAGGCATACTTCGTAGGCAAACCTAATCCGCTGATGATGAGGATAGCCCTGAAGAAAATAGGGTGCTCAAACGAGGAGACGATCATCATAGGCGACAGGATGGATACGGATATCATAGCCGGCATTGAGTCAGAGATAGACACCCTGCTGGTGCTGACCGGAATATCAACCCTCAAGACGGCTGACAAGTTTGCCTACAGGCCCTCATACATACTCGAGGGAGTTGCTGATCTGGTTCAGTAGATGGTGCCTCCGGAGTATCCGGAGCGTTCCCTTGATTTGTAACCCAGGTATCCGCCATGGTGCCGTTTGGCATATTCTGCGGCGGTGAAGCCGATCTTTTCAATCATAAGGGCCACCAGAACGTCACCGATGACGGTCATGACGGTGGTTGAGGTTGTGGGTGTCAGTCCCAGCGGGCACACCTCGGCAGGCCCGCCTGTGAAGAGGCCCACGCTGGCCCGTTCCCATAATGGCGAAGCATTGTTGCCTGAGATTACCACCACAGGCATGTTCGGGAAGAGGTTGTCTTTCAGTTCAAGGAGCTCGAGGATCTCCCGGGTGCGTCCTGAATTGGAAATAACCAGCATAAGGTCATTTTCCTGGAGCACGCCCAGATCACCGTGCTGGGCTTCACTGGGATGAAGGAAGACCGCCGGTGTTCCGGTGGAGCTGAATGTAGTGGCAATGTCATGGGCAATCTGTCCCGCTTTACCCATACCGCTTGTTACCAGTTTGCCTTTAAGCAGGTGCACATGTTTGTGCATCAGTTCAATTGCCTGGCTGTAGCTTTCTGTAACAGGTATCTTCCTGACGGCCTCAGCCTCCTGGTCAAGGATCTCTCTGACTCTGGTCTGCATGGTTCTGGAATAAGAACCCAAAGATATTTATTTTTGAGTTCAGGAAGAATGACCGTCAGGAAGAACGGTGCTTTTCGCTCTGCGGTTTATTGCTCTGAAAAATAATGTCAGGACTGTTTCCCGATAAGTCCTGATTCCATTTCCACGGCTTTCGGAAACAGAATGTTGTTCTCCAGGTGAATATGGCGGTGAAGATCTGTTTCGAAATCTTTCAGCCCGGAGAGCGTTGCCCTGTATGTGTTACATGCGTCACCCGGAAGGCTGTAATTTCCTGAAATCTCAGCTATCGTATCAAACCTGCGGCCTTCGGTCTCATGCTCGGAAATCATCATCCTGACCGGATTCGCAACTGATCCGAAGTGGGGTTTCCCTAGCGGTGAACCGCCACGGGCTGATGCTTCCATCTGCTGTATGTACGGAAACAGCATGATCTCCTCTTTCTGCATATGAATTGTCAGGTCTCCGGATGACTCATTGAACAGTTCCCTTATCCGGAAAAGCTCCGGATGGGCATTGCCGTGAACCTCACATATCCTGTCAAGCCCCTCTTTCAGGAACGGGATGTTCTTCCTTACAAAGGAGTGATGCCTGCGAATAATATAATCACTGAGCTCAGACAGTGACAGGCTGTTGATGTATTCCGTGTCGGGATCTGTGCTCTCTGCCGTACTGCGTAGTTCGGCAATCAGTCTGTCTGAATCGGCTCCTGACTCTTTGCAGGCTTCATCTATGGTCTTGTTCCCGCCACAGCAGTAGTCTATGTTGTTTGCCTGAAATACTGACGACGTACGGAAGTTGAACCGCACAACGTCTCCTACATTGCTCTTTGCTGTTATATCCATGATCCTGTTGGTTTAACCAGACAAAGATAGATATAAAATAAATATATGGATATGTGGATCAGAATATATTTAAATATTGAAGAAGATTCCGCTTTTGTCCGGACGGAGCAGGGTCAGTATGTGCGTGTCATGGTCAAGGGTATGGCTATTATAAAATCAGCCAGGCCCCTGTTTTCCACTTCAAGGTCAGTGATATCATCCTGGAGCACGGTTGTAATGGTTGCGATTTTTATTCCCGGCCTGTAAAGTTTCAGGTAGTGGACTATCCCCAGGTAGTTGTCAGAGTGGTATGCTCCGTTATAATGGATAAAGATCTTTCCCGATGGCAGGTTTTCCGCAATGAAGTGAGCCATTGTGGCATCCTTGATTGCCTGGGCCTTTGGGAGGTTCTGGTTTGGTCTGGCGCCCATCCCTGGCATACCGTGCATTGACAGCATATCCTTGTAGCACTTCAGCTCCGGATCATATGAAACCGGTAACGGTGCAAGATACTTCTTCGCCTCAGCAGAAAGGGAGTCCAGCTCCTCAAATCCGCCACGGGATACCATTGAGGCATACCTGCGCGGTACGTTGGTTGCTATGAATGGCAGGCTGCTTTTCTTCGCAAACTCAACCAGCGGCCTGTAATCTGTCCTGTAATTCTTCCAGAGTTTAACTTCAGCCTCGAACTTGTCAGCTTCATATTCTGATCCGAGGTATTCATCAAGCAACAACTGGTTGTCAGCCTCGAACATCTCTGCGCCCAGCACAAGCCTCTCTCCTGCAATCTTATGGAGATCTGCAGTGACCTCATATTCAAGCCAGTGGGCAATGGGATTGTCGTGCAGCTCCCCGAAGAAGACGACATCTGCCGAGCTGATTCTGTCCAGCATCTTTTCATATTTAATATTCTTTCCCTCAGAATCATAAAGGTTATATGCGGGCTTGTCCGACCTGAAAGACAGGATCAGAATGGAGACGAGGGTGAATAGGATGGCGGTTCTGTTCATTGTCATGGCTTGTAAGGGTTGATAATTAAGATTTATTAGCAATTGAAAACAAATTAAACCAATATTTCCGGATTGATTTGGAATATCTTTGGGGATACAACAATTGTTCAATGAAAAGGTTAATCATTCTCCTTCTTATCACAGTTTTCGTGGTTGCCTGCCACCGAGGCGGGCAGCAACATGACTCGACACCTGAGGCACCTGATACAGGTGACCTGACGATGGATGCCGGGCTTCAGAAAGTCTTCTCTATGAGGCGGGAAGCTATACTTGATACTATTGGTGACGGTTTGCTTATACTCCGGTCAGATTATGGGTTTGACGGAGGCAGGCATGAATACAGGGCAGCAGGCAACTTCTGGTACCTGACGGGATACGGTCAGCCGGGAGCTCTTATGTCTCTGTCAGGCACGGATGCGCGGCCTTACACCCTTTATACAAGGGAGAGAAGCATTCGCGAAATCATCTATTCGGGAAACCTCCCGGACCCGGGTGAACTTTTAATAACATGGGCTCCTGATACCGTACTTGACTTCCGTGAGGCTGACAGGAACATTGCCGAAGCTGCAAAGGAGGGAAGACACATCTACCTTGACTTCCGCGACCGCGTCTTCAGGGATCATGTGCAGGAGATACTGGGAACTGAGAATTCTGCCGGTGCATTGCTCAGGGATATCAATCCGGCGCTGTCAGAGATGAGGGTTGACAAGGATGAATATGAGGTAATGATGCTGCAGAAGGCTGTTGACATTACCGGCAAGGGTCTCGAAGCAGTGCTGGCTGAGTGCGCTCCGGGAATGTTTGAGTTTGAGATGGAAGCACTTCTGGAATATGAGTGGCGGCGCAACGGTTCCAATATGCCCGGCTTCGAGTCGATAGTCGGTTCGGGGGAGAATGCCGTCACGCTCCATTATTCGGCTAATAACAGGAAGATGGAAGAGGGCGACCTGCTGCTGATGGATGTTGGTGCTGAGTACGGATACTACACTGCAGACATTACCCGTACTGTTCCCGTGAACGGAAGGTTCACGGAGGAGCAGAGAGATATTTATGACCTGGTATTGCGGGCCCAGAAGGCTGCGATAGGCGAGATGAAGCCTGGTGCGCCGATGACCGCTGCACACAGGATGGCAACCAACACTATTATTGACGGCCTCCGTAGCCTGGGATTGGTCACAGACCCTGACTGCCAGTGGCAGCGCAAATTCTACACTGTCTACCATATATGCCATTTCCTGGGACTTGATGTGCATGATACCGGGACCCAGGGAATACCACGGTCAATGATGAGCAGTTATCTCATAGCTGATACAGCAGTGGGCAGACCACTTGAGGCGGGTATGGTTCTTACGGTGGAGCCTGGTATCTACCTCCGGGCAAACGGGCTTGATCAGCTTGAGCTGCTTTACGGCAGCGAAGCCGGGGAAGGGGAGATTGCCGATTTCATCTCGAAGGTGAGGCCCGTATACGAAAAATATAGCAACATAGGCGTCAGGATAGAGGATGATGTGCTTATCACCGGTACCGGCAACACTGTACTTTCAGCATCCATCCCGAAGGAACCTGATGAGATAGAGAGGCTTATGAAGTGAGTAGTTACTTTTTGCTCCAGGATGTCAGGACAGACTTGACATTGTAATCCTTGGCATACATGTAGGCAGTTTTATCTTTTGTATCCCTTATCATAGGGTCAGCGCCCTTTTCGAGAAGAAAGCTTACTATCTGGCAATGTCCGCGTGAGGCTGCTGCGAAGAGGGCAGTGGCTCCCGTGGTGGTCTTCGTGTCTACCGGTGCTCCGCTGTCCAGCAGCATCTGAACGGTTTCCATGTTGCCCTTCAATGAAGCCAGTATCAGCGCGGAATTGCCGTTCAGGGTCTGCCGGTTGACGTCAGCGCCGCTTTGCAACAGCATCCTTGCTATTTCAGTCTGTCCTTCCTGGGCGGCCAGGATAAGTGCAGTGGATCCGTTCAAGTCCTGGATATCCGGATCAATGCCCTTGCCTAACAGGATCCTGACTATTTCTTCATTGCCGTTCTGCGATGCGAGAATCAGTGCAGTGGAGCCATGGTTATCCTGCAGGGACGCATCTGCCCCTTTTTCAACCAGAAGGGCTGCAACGTCAGTGTGGCCATATTCTGATGCTGCTATGAGTGGTGTTGCGCCGTTATCAGGCCGTATGTCAGGGTCAGCTCCCTTTTCGAGGAGGGTTCTGACCACTCCGGTGTGCCCGTTCTGGGCTGCCAAATAGAGTGCCGTAGTGCCGTTTGCAGTACGGAGACTGTGATCTGCCCCCCTTTCCAGCAATACCCTGCATACATCAGCTGCTCCCGTTTCTGCAGCATACATCAGCAGCGTCACACCTGACTTGTCGGAATAATTTGGTTCATCGACCTTACCTGCCAGGTCAAGGGCATGTTTGAATTCCCTTCCCGCAAGAGCTTCAAGAACTTTCTTGGGAGAAACGCCTGACTGTGCTGAGACAGTTATTGGCATAGAAAAGATAATAACAGCACAGATTGCTGCGAGGACGAATGTTTTCATGGTGTCGGACTAAACTGGAATAAAATTATCATGGAGACCCAGAATCCGGAAGTCAATTTTGACATTCAGCGCCAGTGTATTGACGGACAGATGCTTTTCGAAGGTTTTGTTTAAGTGATGACAGAACAAAATACGACCTGGTCCGTATAAGTGGATAAGTCAAAATATGGAAAAATCCTTGGCATGAAAAAGATCATCCTTCTGCTTCTTTTGGTGCTGACCGGGGTCGGCGCCTTTTCGCAGACCTACAAAAGCAGGGCCGCAACCATCAGGAGAGATGGCTTCGAGATTGACCGGACCGAGAGGTCTATTGTCATCAGTGACAGGGAGATAGTTATCTCCAACTACCTTAACGGGAATACCGAGCCGCTTCGTCTTGAGGTTTATCTTACCGAGGACAAGGAGGACCGTTTTGACGGGATTTGCAGGCACTATTACTGCAAGGCAAAGAATGATAAGACTCTGAGTCCTTGTAAGAAGATTGTGGTGATCAGGAAGCCGTATTCAATCACCCTTGAGTTGTACCTGTCTGACGACAACAAGTATGTCCATGACCTGGAGATAAACGGTTAATGGTACATCCTGCCGCCTTTCGGAGCAAGTTCATTTACCAGGGGTAAATTTTCCTGTTCGAAGCGAAACATTCTCATCAATCGGAAAATCGGCACGGAGCCATATTTGTTCGAGGCTCTCTCCGTCAAAGAGATCATCTACGGTATACTGAAATATTGCCCGGTTTTCTGATACCGCAAGTGAATCCCAGCTTTCTGCGGCGGGAAGCATGACCATGACTGACTCCAGTGCGCTGAGCTGAGCAGCTTCCCAGGTGAAATCTCCCTTCTCAATCTGTTCAAAAGTCAGGGTATTGGCTGTCGGTTCATCATCTATGAATCCGGAAACATCAGCAGGACTCAGGTACCAGAAGGTTTTGGCGTACAGAATGAAGCATTTTGATGTCGCGTTGTAGTTCTTCTGGCCGATGACAAAGGGGAACAGCTGCGGAGGATCTTCTGACAGGCCCTGATAATCAATCTCGTCCCAGTCACAGTCGAAACAACCATGGTACTCGAATTCATCCCAGGGTACAGAATACAGCTCAACGGTGAGAGTGTTGACCCTTACACTGGTTGCACGGCTTAATGAATCCTTCAGGGCCATTCCGGCATCCACGAAGAGATCGATATCGGCAATGAATTCCAGGGTACAGGTAGTGTCAAAAGCTGTCGAGAAGCTTGAATCAGAGGCAGTGAACATGACCGGAACGGACACCGGTCTGTCCATATAGATTGATATGTTGAAAAACATACCGTTGGTTGTGGTATCGCAGAGAATATCAACATTCAAAAAGCCGTCTTCAGGTGTGAGGCGGCTTTCGATAGTCCTGCTCATTTCATACGACAGTATTTCGTATGTAGTGCATACGCCGGATAATCTGACCACATTGCGCCGGAGTAAATTGACCACATCAGAGTTGGTCTTTTAAAGAGAGCTTTCTCACGGTAGAAAGTGGTTTAACAAATTTATCTTTTTTAGTTCATT
>Ga0209099_1000181_pt1 | contig 72106 bp, 64 predicted proteins | sample AD_JPNHW2_MetaG_FD_184430 | JGI IMG/M metagenome (GOLD analysis project Ga0209099, IMG submission 184430) | Active sludge microbial communities of municipal wastewater-treating anaerobic digesters from Japan - AD_JPNHW2_MetaG (SPAdes) (version 2) | ecosystem: Engineered > Bioreactor > Anaerobic...
ATTGTAAAAAGAGCTAAGGCCGGACTAAAATACGGATAAATGTTCGTAATTTTGCGTCTGCTTACAGAACTGTTTATAACTGAAAAGATTATTGATGAGAAAAGGCACAAAGGTGGCCACCGGGGTAACTGACAGCATTGTCAGGGGTCTGCTGGAGAAAAAGGGTGAAAAGGTGGCCCTGATTGATCTGAGAAATATTGAAAGCAGGATTTGTGACTGGTTCGTTATCAGTCATGCCGCCTCCACCAGACAGGTTGATTCACTTGCATGGTCAGTGGAAGATGTGGTCAGAAAGGAAACAGGGGTAAAACCCTACCACATCGAGGGCAGGGAAAACTGCATCTGGGTCTTGCTCGATTACGGCGATATTCTCGTGCATATCTTCCAGAAGCCTTACAGGGAATTTTATGACCTTGAGTCGTTATGGGCTGACGGCCGCATAACGTATCTCGATGACAACATGGAAAAGAAAGGTTAATTTATATTATGGCAGAGAGCAACACTCCGAAGTCAAACAAGAATGAAAAAAGTAACGGCAAGTCGTGGTTTAATTCCAGCTGGCTGTTTGCTATTCTGTTGCTGACATTCATCGTTTTCCAGGTCCTTACCTCCGGCAAGTATACCCAGAAGGCGGGCCAGAGGGAGATAGAGGCGATGGTCATGCACCATGATATTGAAAAGGTGGTCATTGTCAACGAGGAGCAGGCCGAGATATATCTGTTCCCTGACTCGCTGAAAAGCGGACGTTACCCTGATTTTGAAGAGCAGCGCAGTTTCGGACTGCAGCCGCCCAAACCCCATTTCTATCATACCTTCGGCACCGTAGAGCTTTTCCAGAAGTTCTTTGAGGAGGCACAGGACAAGGCAGGATATACCGATGATCAGCGCATATATCCCGATTACCAGAAGAGGAAGGACTACCTGGGAACGTTCCTTGGGGTCATCCTTCCGTTCATATTGATAGCCGCTGTCTGGATCTATTTCATGCGCCGCATGTCTTCCGGCGCCGGTGGCGGTGCAGGAAACATCTTCAGCGTCGGGAAATCGAAGGCCCAGATATTTGACAAGGATACCCATATCAAGATTAACTTCAATGACGTGGCAGGCCTCGAGGAGGCCAAGACTGAGGTTATGGAGATTGTTGACTTTCTCAAGAACCCGAAGAAATATACATCCCTGGGTGGCAAGATACCCAAGGGAGCATTGCTTGTCGGTCCTCCCGGAACGGGAAAAACACTGCTGGCCAAGGCTGTTGCCGGTGAAGCCAACGTCCCTTTCTTCTCCATCTCGGGGTCTGACTTTGTTGAAATGTTCGTTGGAGTGGGCGCCTCGAGGGTAAGGGACCTGTTCAAGCAGGCCAAGGAGAAGGCTCCCTGTATTGTCTTCATTGATGAGATTGACGCCGTGGGGCGTGCCCGTGGCCGTAACCCGAATTTCGGTGCCAATGATGAGCGGGAGAACACCCTTAACCAGCTCCTCACCGAGATGGACGGGTTCGGCACCAACAGCGGAGTTATCATCCTTGCAGCCACAAACAGGGCCGATATCCTTGACAAGGCACTGCTCAGGGCAGGCCGTTTTGACCGGCAGATACACGTGGAGCTTCCTGACCTGAAGGAACGGGAGGCCATTTTCAAGGTACACCTCCGCCCGATCAAACTCGAAGAAGGTTTTGACGTCTCCTTCCTGGCCAAGCAGACTCCGGGATTCTCCGGCGCTGACATTGCCAACGTGTGCAATGAGGCTGCGCTTATAGCTGCGAGGGGAAACAAGACCATGGTGCAGAAGCAGGATTTCCTTGATGCCATTGACCGTATCATAGGAGGGCTGGAGAAAAAGAACAAGATTATCTCCATGGAGGAGAAGAAGACCATTGCTTACCATGAGGCCGGTCATGCCACTGTCAGCTGGCTCCTCGAGCATGCCAGCCCGCTGCTCAAGGTGACAATCATCCCCAGGGGCAAAGCGCTGGGTGCAGCGTGGTACCTGCCCGAGGAGAGGTCTATCTCAACACGTGAGCACATACTTGACGAACTGGCCTATGCCCTTGGCGGAAGAGCTGCCGAGGAGCTGGTCATCGGAAAGATCTCAACCGGCGCGCTGAGTGACCTGGAGAAGGTTACAAAGCAGGCATACGCCATGGTTGCCTACTTCGGCATGTCTGATGAGGTTGGCAACATCAGCTTCTACGACTCCTCCGGCCAGAGTGAGTACGGCTTCACCAAGCCATACAGCGAGAAGACGGCAGAGCTGATTGACAGCGAGGCAAAGAAAATCGTCGAGGAGTCATACCTGAAGGCTAAAGAGGTCATCTCGTCCAATATAGCCGGGTTGACCCAGCTTGCCGAGCAGTTGCTTGAGAAGGAGGTCATCTTCAGTGAGGACCTCGAGCGTATCTTCGGCAAGCGCCGTGGTGATAAGCATGCCGAGGCTGCGGCAGCGGAAGCTGCCACAGCAGGTTCATCTGCAGGAGAAGGCGGAGTAGCCGGTGCCTCTGCTACTGAGGCTGCCACAGCAGGTTCATCTGCAGGAGAAAGCGGAGTTACCGGTTCACAGGCCAGGGAGGCTGAAGCCCCAGCTGCTCCCGCCACTGAAGTCCCAGGTCCCGGTAATGGAGAATGAATGGGTTGCCATAGCAGGCTTCACCGATGATGTCAGAAGCCAGATTGCCGTTGAAAGGCTGATGACAAACGGAGTCGATGCAGTGGCGATAGACAAGCGTGACAGCATATATAAGATAGGAGAGATCGAGATTTTTGTCCATCGTGACAATGTGCTCATAGCTAAGGAAATAATCAAGGATCTGTAGTGTGACAAATTTTGTCAGACGCACCGTCACGGGTGCCTTCATAGTGATTTTCGTTCTCGGGGGACTGTGGCTCCACCCTGTGTCATTCTTCCTTGTCGGAGCAGTGATGATCGCCGGCACACAACGCGAGTATTACATCATGGTCAGGGGTACCGGGGTACGGCCACAGCTGATCACCGGAATAATCAGCGGATTCCTCCTCTATGTCATCTCTACCACGGTGGCGCTGGGATGGCTGCCGAGAAGCTGGTTCCTTGCAATGATCCCGGTGATATCAATTGTAATGGTCATTGAGCTTTTCCGCAATGTCGAACGGCCTTTTGATTCCCTGGCGCACACCTTTTTCTCGATACTGTACACTGCAGTGCCGTTTTCAATGTTCCCCTTCTCTGCTTTCAACCAGACAGGGCTGAGCCCGCTGATACCGATGGAGGGAATTGCTTTTTCACCCGGAATCATGGTTGGTTTTTTCCTCCTTCTATGGACAAATGATACCGGTGCTTATCTTGTCGGATCCGCACTGGGCAGGCACCGTCTGTTTGAACGCATATCACCAAAGAAATCATGGGAAGGATTCGTCGGTGGCCTCATTCTGACATTACTGGTGGCAAGGCTCTTTTCCGGATGGCTCGGTGTGGCTGATACCAAAGGGTGGATGGCCATTGCACTTATCATCTCCGTAGGGGGAACGTTTGGTGACCTGCTGGAGTCGATGCTCAAGCGGAGCGTGGGATTGAAAGACTCAGGGACTATCTTGCCGGGGCACGGTGGATTTCTTGACAGGTTCGACAGCGTGGTGGTGGCATTCCCGCTGGTTTATCTTTACATTGCAACGATGCTTTGATATGACTATCGGAAAATTCAGGATACACAGGGAGGGTTATAAGATAATCGGAGGGGTGCTTCTTGGGCTGGCTGCCCTGAACATCGCCGGATGGCTGGTATGGCCCGGCCCGACGATCTGTCACTGGCTGGCCATTCTGGCGTCACTACTCCTGTTCGTCTTCATCGTGATGTTTTTCAGGGCACCGGCCAGGCCGCTTGAGCCCGATCCTCTTCTCATCTATGCACCGGCTGACGGTAAAATTGTGGTTATTGAGGAGACATATGAAAAGGAGTATTTCAGGGATAACCGCCTTCAGATATCAATATTCATGTCGCCCTTCAACATGCACAGTAACAGGTATCCAATTTCAGGGACTGTTATCTGGACACACTACCAGCCAGGCAGGAAATTCCATGCCCGAAGCCCCAAATCATCCGAACTGAACGAAAGGAGCAGCGTGGTTGTTTCAAGTGAGAGCGGCACTGAAATACTTGTCAGGCAGGTGGCAGGTGCAGTGGCCCGCCGCATCGTAACCTACTCGAAAAAAGGAGATAAGGTGCACCAGGGCGATGAACTGGGATTCATCAAGTTCGGCTCACGCGTTGATATCTTCCTTCCCACCGGAACGGTGGTAGACGTAGAGATGTTCCAACAGGTAAGGGCCAGCAGAACAATCCTTGCAAGTGTTATTTAATGAATGATAAAATGAAAGCAGACAACCGTATAATTGATCTTACCCCTGATGTGAAATGGATTGGAGTGCTTGATTATGACATCAGGACTTTTGATATCGTAATGCATACAGATCACGGTACTACCTACAACTCCTATTTCATCAATGCAGCAAAAAAGACCATAATTGAAACAGCCAAGGAAAAGTTCAGTGATGTCTTTCTAAGCAAGCTCCGGAAGGTCACTGATCCTGCTGATCTGGCATACATAGTACTTGATCATACCGAGCCAGACCATTCCGGTGCCATGCGCCAGTTGCTGGAGCTGGCTCCCGATGCAGTGGTAGTTGGAAGCGGCAACGCGATAAGGTATCTTGGTGACATAGTCAACAGGCCTTTCAAATCACTGATAGTGAAAGACGGCGATACACTTGACCTGGGCAACAAGACACTGAAGTTCATCTCGGCCCCTAACCTTCACTGGCCTGACAGCATCTATACCTACCTTGTGGAAGATAAGATCCTGTTTACATGTGATTCATTCGGGGCACATTACTGCCATGAAGACCTGTTTGACGACCTCGTGGGTGATTATCATACTGATTTCAGGTATTATTTCGACGTGATCCTGAAACCTTACAGCAAGTTCATGGTCAAGGCCATAGAGAAGATACGCCCGCTTGACATATCAATGATTGCCACCGGCCATGGCCCTGTCCTCAGGAAGAACTGGAAGAATATCGTTGATGAAACCCGCCGTTTGTCTGAAGAGTATGTTGCCCTTACCGAGAGGTCAGGCATGAAGAGACTGCTGATAACATACGTCTCGGCATACGGATACACAGCGGAGATGGCCAGGCTGATAGCTGCAGGCGCTTCAAAGGCAGATAACCTGGAGGTGGAGGTACTGGACATTGAGACGGCTGATATCGGAGAGATGGACTCGAAGCTTACCATAGCAGACGGCGTCATTGTCGGATCGCCTACCATCAACCAGAATACCCTTCTGCCGGTCTACAGGCTCATGGCCGTTGTCAGCCCGTTGCGTGACAGGGGGAAGCTGGCCGGCTCCTTCGGATCATACGGATGGAGCGGTGAGGCGCCATCGCTGATTGCAGAGATGCTGAAGAACCTGAAACTGAAATATTTCGAAGAGCCTGCCGCCTTCAAGTTTGTACCCGAGGATGGAAAGGAAAAAACGCTCATGGAATATGGTGAACGGTTTGGCAGGGCATTGACATCTCCTGTATAACCGGATGTTTGGATTATGCATACGGTGGCGCCGGGTCTCAGACCCGGCGCTACGTGTATGTATGCAAAATTATCCGGATATAATGGTAACGCCGGGTCTCAGACCCGGCGCTACGTGCATGTTTGCAGGATCGCGCAAATTATGAGATTGAGATTGTCCTGATCTTTTCCTTCTTCTTCTCTTCTTCAAGCTTGGGTATCTCAACATTCAGGATACCATCCTTATAGGTGGCACCGATCCTTTCACCGCTGACATCCTCAGGCAGGTAGAAACTGCGGCAGAATGAGCTGTAACTGAACTCCCTGCGCCTGTATCCCTCAAGATCTTCCTGCTTCTCCTCCTTCTGCTCGGCAGAAATGGTGAGAACATCATCCTTCACTTCAATCTTCAGGTCCTTCTTCTCCATGCCGGGAACGGCAAGCTCAAGATAAAACGCCTTCTCATCTTCCCTGATATTCACTGCAGGCAGACTGGTTGACGACCTGGCAAATGTGGGGAAGAAATCTTCATTGAGGAAATCCGACAACGTAAGCGGCTTGTAATTCCTCCTGGTAATCATTGGTAACATAGCAACCTCCTTTTTTATATTGTTAAACTTTATTTGCATTTACACCCTCATTATTTCAATTCATGTGCCGCTCTTAAAATGGTGCCATAATGGCACAAAATCAAAAATAAGTCATGACATATTGGCATTTTATAAGATCAGGTTGTTAAACCGGGAATTATTCCTAATTTTGAAATTGCAGTGTTTAATCCGCACGGTGAAGTACGGAAAACCAATTACCTGAGACCTGTTGAAAAATGAATACTACCCTGCGTAATATCCTCATTATTATAGGACTGGCGTTGCTGGTTTATCTTTTCTGGTATTTCAGGAACATAATAGCCTATGTTCTTGCTGCCGGGGTGATCTCACTCATTGGCAGGCCGGTGGTTGATCTGCTGAATGGTATCCGTATCTGGAAATTCAGGTTTCCGAAGGCACTCAGCTCGCTGCTGACTCTTCTGATGCTGTATGGGCTCCTTGCACTGTTCTTTGTCATCTTCATCCCGCTGGTGAGCAGTCAGATTGATGCCCTTTCAGGTTTTGACGCCGGTTCCATTGTACAGGGTCTCCGTGACCAGCTTGACAAGCTTGATACGGCATTGAGAAAGGTATACAGGGATATGCCGGCTGACAAAACCCTTTATGACATAGCGGTCACCACAATAACCAACATTCTAAATCCGGCCTCCATTACCGATTTTGCCGGAAATATTGTCACCGTATTGCGCAAGCTCATCGTCGCCTTCGTGGCTATTACCTTCCTCGCATTCTTCTTCCTCAAGGATGAGGGGCTGTTCAAGGAGACGATCATGGTGATGGTGCCGGACCAGTATGAAAAGCGGATCAGGAATGTACTTCATTCAATCAAGAAACTGCTTATCAGGTATTTTATAGGTATCATTCTTCAGAGCACCGTGGTGCTTATCAACATCACCATCGGGATGACCATTGTCGGTTTCCCGTTCCACCAGGCACTGGTGATGGGCCTGCTGATAGGGATCTTCAACATCATTCCCTATGTCGGCCCCTGGCTCGGAGGTTCCGTTGCAGTTCTCATGGGTGTGGCCACCGCGGTGACCACAACAGGTTATCCTGTGATCTGGCTGCTGATAATCTATATGGTTATCGTCATCGCCTGTACCCAGATCATTGATAACAACCTTATCCAGCCGATGATCTATTCGCGAAGCGTCATTGCCCACCCGATTGAGATCTTCCTGGTCATCTTCGCCGTTGGCAGCTTTGCAGGAATCACCGGAATGATTCTGGCAGTGCCGGCATATACCGCACTCAGGGTCTTCGCCCGCGAGTTCTTCTATAACTTCGGGCCGGTGAGAAAGATTACATCGGGCCTGGGAAAAGAGAACAGGGAAACAGAACCGGAGGCATAATGGATAGTGCAGGCAAAACACTCAACAGGATATTCAGATTCTATTATGATGGTTTCCGGACCATGTCATGGTGGGGGAAAAAGGTCTGGATCATCATCCTTGTCAAGCTCTTCATCATGTTTTTAATACTCAGGATATTCTTCTTCCCTGATTTTCTGAAGGTTAATTTCAGCAATGACAGGGATAGGGGTGATTATGTACTTGAACAACTAACCGGAAATAACTGACAATATGATTGAAAACTTTGACCTGTCACTAGTAAACTGGTCGAGGGCTCAGTTCGCACTGACAGCAATCTATCACTGGCTCTTCGTACCTCTGACGCTCGGCCTTTCATTCATCCTTGCCTTCATGGAGACTCTCTATGTGCGCACCGGTGATGAGATGTGGAAGAAGATAACAAAGTTCTGGATGACACTCTTCGGCATCAACTTCGCCATCGGGGTGGCCACCGGCATCATACTTGAATTTGAATTCGGCACCAACTGGTCGAACTATTCCTGGTTTGTGGGCGACATCTTCGGGGCGCCGCTGGCTGTAGAAGGCATACTGGCCTTCTTCCTCGAATCGACCTTCGTGGCTGTCATGTTCTTCGGCTGGAACAAGGTGAGCAAAAAATTCCATCTGGCCTCCACCTGGCTCGTCGCCATAGGCGCGAACCTTTCAGCCCTCTGGATCCTGGTTGCCAATGCATGGATGGAAAACCCGGTTGGCATGGTATTCAATCCTGATACCGCCCGAAATGAGATGAACAGCTTCCGCGAAGTGGTCTTCAATCCTGTTGCAATAGACAAATTCCTCCACACGGTGACATCAGGATTTGTCCTGGCATCGGTATTTGTTGTGGGCATAAGCGCATGGTTCCTGATAAGGAAGAGAGAGCAGGAACTGGCACGAAAGAGTATACTTATTGCAGGCATATTCGGCCTGGTGTCAGGACTGGCAGTGGCGCTGACGGGAGACTCTTCGGCACGGACACTGGCACAGGTACAGCCGGTTAAATTTGCCGCAATGGAGGCTCTGTATGAGGGAAAAACCGACGCAGGCCTCACGGTTATCGGCGCACTTACTGACAGCGGCGAACGGATCGGCGAAAAGAAGGTACATGACATGAAACTGAAGATTGAGATCCCCAAACTGCTCTCAATCATGACAACCGGCAAGGGCGAAGGCTACGTCCCCGGCCTCAGGGACCTGATTGACGGCAATCCTGAGAGAGGTATTCTGTCTGTCAGCGAAATGATGGAAAGAGGACGCTACGCAAGGCAGGTGCTTATCGACTACAAGATGGCAAAGGAACTCGGGGACACTGAATCAATGGCATCGCTGGCAGCCAAATTTGAAGAGAAGGATTTCACCGAAAACTACTTCAGGTATTTCGGGTACAGCTATTTTGATCATCCATGGCAGGTCATACCTTCTGTTCCGGTGACGTTCTATGCCTTCAGGGTGATGGTGGGCCTGGGCTTCTTCTTTATCCTGCTTTTTGTGCTTGCCATCTGGTTCCACCGAAGAAAGACCCTGGAGAGGAATCCCTGGTTCCTCTGGATAGCCCTCTTCTCAATCCCGCTGGCTTACCTGGCCAGTGAACTCGGCTGGATAGTCACCGAGATGGGACGGCAGCCCTGGATTATACAGAACCTGATGCCTGTTCATGTGGCCGTGTCAAATATCAGTGCGGGCGCTGTCCAGACAACATTCTGGCTCTTTGCAGTGCTGTTCACCGCCCTGCTGATCGCAGAGATTTCAATTATGGTAAGACAGATAAAAACCGGACCAAAACATTAGGAGGAAAGGATTATGACATTGCAGATATCTTATTTGTTCCTGCGTGAGTACTGGTGGCTGATTATTTCACTTCTCGGCGGCCTTCTCGTCTTCCTCATGTTCGTTCAGGGAGGACAGTCGTTTATTTTCTCGCTTCCGCGAAACGACTTGCAGCGGAAGATGGTAGTCAACTCCCTCGGCCGGAAGTGGGAGTTCACCTTCACCACCCTGGTGACATTCGGTGGCGCCTTCTTTGCCTCTTTCCCGCTGTTCTATGCAACCAGCTTCGGAGGCGCATACTGGGTTTGGATGGCGATCCTGTTCAGCTTTATCATACAGGCGGTTGCCTACGAGTACCGCTCCAAGCCTGCAAACGTCTACGGCACACGCGTCTTTGACACCTTCCTCTTCATCAACGGCTGCCTGGGCCCGTTCCTTATCGGAGTGGCCGTGGCCACATTCTTCACAGGCTCTGACTTCACCCTCGACCTTTTCAACAGGGTGCAGTGGGGCTCAGGCTGGCATGGCCTGGAAGCACTGATCAACCCTGTCAACCTGCTGCTTGGACTAGCGGTGCTGTTCCTGGCCAGGGTGCTGGGACTGATGTACCTTGAAAACAGCATCGATGATAAGGAGCTGACAGCATCATTAAAGAAGGCGCTGGTGAGAAATGCCATTCCGTTCCTGGTCTTCTTCCTTGCGTTTGTCGCGGCTATTCTCCTCGGGAAAGGTTACAGGGCTGATCCTGTCACCGGAGAGGTAACACTTGTAAAATATCATTACCTGCATAACCTGGTTGGCAACGTCTTCACCCTGGTTTTCTTCACGGGAGGAGTGGTGCTGGTCCTTGTAGCGCTCTGGCTGGGCATCTTCAGGGGTTCGCGAAGAGCAATATGGTATGCCGGTTTCGGAACGGTGCCGGTGGTAATTGCCCTGTTCCTGATGGCAGGCTACGGAGAGACAGCCTTCTATCCCTCATCTGCCGACCCTGACAGTTCACTGACGCTGGCTAAGGCATCATCGAGTTACTTCACCCTGAAGACGATGATGTACGTTTCGTTCATCATACCGTTTGTGGTGGCGTACATATGGTATGCCTGGAGCTCGATCAACCGCAGCCGGATAACCAGGGAGGAACTGGCCGGAGAGGATCACACATACTGATTTTTTAAATATTGTCGCGGAAGTGTCAATGGATATAGTGCAGACGGGATCGTGGGGTTTTGGCGAAGGGCCTCTGATAATTGCCGGACCGTGCAGCGCCGAGAGCGAGGAACAGCTAATGGCCACGGCCAGGGCGCTGAAGGCCACCGGCAGGGTTCATCTGCTGAGGGCCGGATTATGGAAACCGCGTTCAAGGCCCTCTTCATTCACGGGTGAGGGATTCAGGGCGCTGGAGTGGCTCCGCAGGGTAAAGGCGGAGACGGGGCTCCCTGTGGCGGTGGAGGTGGCATCACCTGAGCATGCCCGTGCTGCCATTGAGGCAGGCGTTGATGCGGTGTGGCTCGGGGCACGAACAGTGTCGAACCCGTTCAGCGTTGACGCTATCGCTGCAGCCCTTCGGGGGACAGATATGCCCGTGATGGTCAAGAACCCGCTCAGCCCTGACCTGGATCTGTGGGTGGGAGCCATCGAGAGAGTATACAGCGCAGGAATCCGCAAGATAGCAGCAATTCACAGGGGATTCACTCCCTACGATAAAAGCCGCTACCGCAATCTTCCAAAGTGGGAGCTGGCAATTGAGCTCCGGAGCCGGATACCATCCCTTCCTGTGATCTGTGATCCCAGCCACATGTCGGGGAAGGCAAGCCTGGTACCGGAGACGGCACAGAAAGCGCTTGACATGAACATGGCGGGACTGATGATTGAGGTGCACCATGACCCTGCCCGTGCGCTGAGCGATAAGGAGCAGCAGCTTACTCCTGACGAATTTGATAAGATGATGGGAAGCCTGCTCTTCCGTTCATCCACCAGCGGAGATATCGGGTTCATCAATCATCTCGAGGAACTGCGCAACAGGATAGATTCCATTGACCATCAGCTGATCGGACTGCTCGCCTCGAGGATGCGCATATCAGAGGAGATGGGAGAGTACAAGTGCCGCAGCGGCGTAACCGTCTTCCAGCTCGAGCGATGGCTGGAGATTCTGGAGTCGAGGACACAGCATGGCATCAGCGAGGGCCTTGACAGTGAGTTTGTGGGCAAAGTGATCCGGATGATTCATGAGGAATCCATCCGGTGCCAGGATGTGGTGATAAAAAAGCTACATGACGCCGGAGGATGTCCTCCTGCCGGCAGCGATGGGGAAAATGAATGAAATGAGGATATAGGCGGCCATTATCATCGGCAGCGCCGTGATCCTGAACACAGCAAGCAGCAGGAGACTCACCGCTACGAAGATGAGGCGCTCCTCATTTCCCTTCCATTTCAGGCTGGTGAACTTGAGTGAAAACATCCGTGCATTCAGCAGCATCATTACCGACAGGAAAAGAGCCAGGAGGCTGATGAACAGGGGTGATCCGGTCATCGTGTCGTAAATGCGGCAGTCAGTCCATGCAGCGGCAAGCGCCACCGAGACCACCGTGAAGGCACTTGCCGGTGTGGCCAATCCCCTGAATGATGATGACTGGCCCGGGTCATTGTTGAACTTTGCAAGCCTCAGCGCCGAGGCCGCAGGTACGATGACTGCAACTGCAAAGGCTTTCAGGTCAGTCATGCCTCCTGCAGTAAGGAGGTTGAATACGATGGAACCGGGAGCGATCCCGAAGGTGACCATATCAGCAAGGCTGTCCAGGTCTTTTCCCAGGGCGGAATATGCCTTCAGCAGCCTCGCCGCAAAACCATCTGAAAAATCAAGGACCATTCCGGTCATGATACAGTATGATGCATAATCATTATAACCTTTTATGGCGCAGACTGTTGCGGCAAAACCACACATCAGGTTCAGAAGGGTAAGGGTGTTCGGGATATGTCTTATCATAACTCTTTTTGTGGCATCGCTAAATTACAATAATAGTGGCAACTATTATTTGTTTATTTTTGCTTTCGGATTATGAGAGACCTGACTAACATAAAAATAGCAGTTGACTTTGACGGCACCATTGTTGATCATGAGTACCCCGCCATCGGCAAGGAGAAGCTTTTTGCCTTCATCACTCTGAAGGAGCTTCAGAAGAGGGGGGCGCTGCTCATCATGTGGACCTTCCGTGAGGGTAAGGAGTTGCAGGAAGCCGTCGACTACTGCAGTCAGAACGGAATCGAATTCTATGCCGTGAACCGCAACTACCCCGAGGAACAGTGGACAGACGGTACCCCGAGGAAGATCAATGTGGATATCTTCATTGATGACAAGAACGTTGGCGGTTTCCCGGGATGGGGCGAGGTTCTCAACATGATTGACCCATGGTCCGACAGGGAAGAGCAGGCGATGCGTGAGATAAAAAAGCGCCGCTTCAATCTGTTTGGCAAAAAATGAACAAAACCCATGAAGAGAATTGCTGTTTACATCTCACTGCTGAGTCTGGCGCTTGTAGCCGTGATCTCATGTTCCGGCTCGGCCGGGAAGCGCGGAACAAAGGCCGGTGAAGATGCTGCTGCTGCCACAGACAATGACCCGAGGCCGGCAAAGAGACTGATCGAGGTGCTGTCACCTGCTGACAATGCCTCCTATGCCTGTACGGACAGGATCGTTTTTTCCGTAGCCCCCGCTGCAGGTCAGGTACAGGCAGACTCCGTACAGGTGTGGGTGGGGAGCAGGCTGGCACGGACAATAACAACCATTCCCGCCACGGCGGAACTTGATATGAACGGTGATCCGGGCAGGATCTCTGTCAGGGCAGTTGCATTCTCCCAGGCCTCAAGGCCCCAGACGGTGGCCCTCTTCATTAACCTGGTCTCGGACATCACTCCTGTTACGTACCGCTACAGGGTAGTCAAAAGTTTTCCGCACGACAGGAAAGCCTATACCCAGGGATTGGTATATGACAACGGGTTCTTTTATGAGGGAACCGGCCAGCAGGGAGAGTCGTCACTAAGAAAGGTAGAGCCGGAGACAGGCAAGGTACTCAGCCAGGTCAGCCTCGACGGCTCACTCTTCGGTGAGGGGGTGGCGCTGCTGGGAGACCGGATCTACCAGCTCACATGGACCAGCAAGGTCGGGTTTGTATATGAGAAGGAGACTCTCCGCCAGATAAACCGCATTTATTATCAGACCCAGGGATGGGGGCTTACAACAATGGGCGACAGCCTGGTGATGAGTGACGGAACAAACGTGATCTGGTTCCTTGACGCTGATTTCAATGTTCTCTCCTCGGTTGATGTGTGGGACAACAAGGGTGTTGTTGACAACCTGAATGAACTTGAGATTATTGACGGCGAGCTATGGGCAAACATATGGCAGACTGACAGGATTGCACGGATTGATCCCCGTACCGGGAAGGTACTGGGATATGTTGAGCTGAATAACCTTCTTCCGCGCGAGGAGCGCGAGCCGATGACGGATGTGCTTAACGGTATTGCCTGGGATGCTGAGGGCAGGCGACTCTTTGTCACGGGCAAATACTGGCCGCGCCTTTATGAGATAACTGTCTTGCCCGCATCGCGCAACTGAAGCGGCCGGGAAAGCCACACCGGCTGTTCAAAACGTGTTAATAACCCCGAAAAAATTGTTTACAATAACATATGGGGCCGGCTTTCGGGCAAGGTCATTAATTGTAAATTTGAAGCTCATTAATTTAAGGAAAAAAGGGATCATATGTCAAGGATAATAGCACTGGCCAATCAGAAGGGAGGAGTAGGAAAGACGACCACTGCAATCAATCTGGCCGCTAGTCTGGCCGCGCTTGAAAAGAAGGTTCTCATTGTTGATGCTGACCCACAGGCCAATGCCACCTCAGGGGTGGGAATTGACCTCAAGCAGGTGAAGACAACCATTTACGACTGCCTGATTGACGGGGTCAATCCAAGGCAGGCTGTCCTGCAGTGCGGCATTGACAATCTTTCGGTCATACCTTCCAATATTGACCTTGTGGGGGCGGAGATAGAGATGCTTGAGAGGCCCGAGAGGGAGAAGACACTTAAGAAGATCATAGCACCTGTGGCTGCTGATTATGATTACGTACTGATAGACTGTTCCCCGTCGCTCGGCCTGCTGACAGTCAATGCACTCACGGCTGCCGACTCAGTGATCATTCCCGTTCAATGTGAGTATTTTGCGCTGGAGGGTCTGGGCAAGCTGCTCAATACTATCAAGATCATTCAGACCAACCTGAATCCGGCGCTTGAGATTGAGGGATTCCTGCTGACCATGTATGACTCGCGCCTGCGCCTGGCCAACCAGGTGGTGGAGGAAGTCACGCGCCATTTCCAGCAGATGGTCTTCAATACAATCATACAGCGCAATGTGAAGCTCTCGGAGGCTCCCAGCTATGGGCAGCCTGCCATACTTTATGATGCTGAATCAAGGGGTACGGTCAATTATCTCAACCTGGCCCGTGAACTGCTTGAGAGGGTGGAAGCCAGGCAGAAGAACTAAAACTGTTTATCCGCACCATGAACACGAACAAAAAGAGCCCGCTGGGCAGAGGTCTCGGAGCCCTTATTGAAGGTGTTGAAAAAGAGGCTCTCGAAAAGAAGGTGGAGGCTAACCTCCAGATAGACATCAACGCAATTGATGGAAATCCTTTTCAGCCCCGTACTCGTTTCGACAGCCAGTCGCTCGAGGAGCTCGCCGCCTCCATCCGCCAGGTGGGCATTGTTGTCCCGCTCACAGTCCGTGAGACAGGCGACGGCCGTTACCAGCTCATTGCCGGTGAACGCCGCCTTCGCGCAGCGCGCATGGCCGGACTGACACATGTGCCTGCATATGTCCGCACGGCTGATGACACGGCTATGCTCGAGATGGCCCTCGTGGAAAATATTCAGAGGGAAGACCTCGATTCCATTGAGGTTGCAATAACCTACCAGCGCCTTATAGAGGAATGCAGCCTGACCCAGGAACAGCTCAGTGACAGGGTAGGGAAGCAGCGTTCAACGGTGGCCAACTACCTGCGCCTGCTACGCCTGCCCGCAGAGATACAGCTCGGCATCCGCAACCGTAACCTCACCATGGGTCACGCACGAACCCTGGTAAACATCGAAGATCCGGCTAAACAGATTAATGTTTTCTATCATATCATCGAGGAGGATCTGTCTGTACGGGCAACAGAAGACCTTGTCAGGCATCTCCAGAGCGCCGCGGCAAAAGACCCTGCAAAAATCGAGAAAAAGAAGAAGCTCAACACCGAATACGAAGAGCTGTCAAAACAGCTCAGCAGCCTTTTCCGGTCAGAAGTACAGTTCCGGATAAATGAAAAAGGGCGCGGGAAAATCGTAATTCCATTCTCTGACAGCGAGGAGATGGAACGCATAATAGGATTGCTCGACAAACTTAACAGGTAATTTTATTTATATTTGCCGGCAAACGAAAATGTTTGCCCTTGAAGCTCAGCAGCACTATAGCAGCTTTTCTTCTCTTTGTCATTGCCTTAACCTGCGCGGCCCAGCCGCCTGACACTGTTCCTGTAAGAAAAGAGAGGGCGAGGAGATATTCAATTGAACCCATCAGGGCTACCATGTTCGCTGCCGCACTCCCGGGCCTCGGTCAGATCTACAACCGTAAATACTGGAAGGTGCCGATAGTCTATGCCGGTTTCGGCGCACTTGGCTATGCAGTCACCTACAACACCAAAAGCTACAACACTTTTATAAACGCATACCAGGATTTCAACGATATCATCCCGGAGACTGACAGTTACCTCGAACTGCTTGTTAATCTGGATCCAAAGACCTATGATCCTGTGCTTTTCCCAAAAGACTACAAACCTTCCACCGAAGCATGGGTCAGAACCACCCTCCAGAACGGTGTTGACTATTACAGGAAGTACCGTGATCTTTCATATATTGGCATTGCGGCATGGTACCTTTTTACCATAATTGACGCGCATGTCGATGCCAGCCTTTTTGACTATGATATAACCGATGACATCAGGGCTTCAGTTGTACCGGTGAATTTTAATTATTCCGGAGTGTCTCCCGGTATAACATTTGCCCTGGTAAAGACGTTTTAATTTTATGAAGAAGAATCTGATAAAACTCGTCCTTCCGCTGCTGCTGTCGATGGTGGCGCTTCCCGCCCTGGCGGTTAATGATACAATAATAATAAGAAGTGATGAATCAACGGAGCTGATAGAGCGTGATCTAGACAGCCTCCTGAATAACTGGTTCATCAGGATGTCAGTTGCCGGCACCGACATTTCCGCTGCCGATTCGGTTATTTATGAATTCAGTGATTCAATCTACAAGGACCGTCTCAGCCGAATCAACTCCATTATAATTCCGCCCTATAACAATATTGTCCGCAACCACATCCATGTTTACACGGAACGAAAGGTGGACAAGTTCCGGGTTATGCTGGGCATGCAGGACTTTTATTTCCCGATGATAGAGGATATCTTCGATTCTTACGGGTTGCCGGTGGAGCTTAAATACATGGCAGTCATTGAATCGGCTCTTAATCCAAATGCCGTCAGCCGGGTAGGTGCAACGGGATTGTGGCAGTTCATGTACAGCACAGGAAGGATGTATGGTCTGACGATCAATTCAGTGGTGGATGAGAGGCGTGACCCGGTCAAGGCAACCCACGCTGCAGCAAAATACCTGAAGGATCTGTACGGTATCTACAATGACTGGATCCTGGTTATTGCGGCCTACAACTGCGGACCGGGCAATGTCAACAAGGCTATCCGCCGGTCAGGAAACAGGAAGGATTACTGGGAGATATACTACCGCCTGCCCCGTGAGACCCGTGGTTACATACCGGCATATGTGGCGGCCACCTATGCGATGAACTACTACCGTGAGCATAATATCACTCCCGTGCAGATCAATCTGCCGCTTGCAGTTGACACAGTAATGGTGTCAACCGACATGCATCTTGAGCAGATAGCAGCAGTGCTTGACCTGCCGCTGGAGGAGCTCAGGGCGATGAATCCCCAATACCGCACAGGCCTTGTCCCCGGACGAAGCAGGCCCAGCCCCGTCACCATGCCTCTTGACAGGCTGGGTGACTTCATTGCAATGACTGACACCATTACGGGCTACAGGAAAGACCAGTACCTGACCACGGTCAACCAGACCACCATGCCACAGCCCACAACCTCGACGTATACACCGCCTGATGTCAGCGGCAAGACCAAGCTGACATACACCGTCAAGGACGGAGATAATCTTGGATTCATCTCGGAGTGGTATGATGTCCCCCTTTCTGAGCTGAGATACTGGAACAACATCTACCGCAACACCATCAGGGTGGGGCAGAAGCTTACGGTATACGTCAATCCTGCAAAGGCAGAGCGTTACAGCAAGATCAACGGCATGACCTTTGCCGAGAAGCAGCAACTCGAGGGCAAACCTGTGGGAACCACATCACTGGCACTGGCATCACCGCAGTCATCAGCCTCAGCGTCCGGAGATGGTGACTACGAGTTCTATACCGTCAGGTATGGCGATACGGTGTGGGATATAGCCAGGAAGTTCAGTGGTGTTTCAGCCAATGACATCCTCAGCCTGAATAATATCTCCGATGCTTCAAGGATAATGGTGGGTCAGAAGCTGCGGATCAGAAAGAAAAGCTGAATAATAAAGAAAAATGCGCCCCGGCAGAATCCTGCTATTTCTGCTTGCTGTCGTTCTGACATCGTTCCTCCTGAGCCTGCTGACCGTCAGCCGGCGACAGGGAAAGGCGATCATACCGCATGGGCAGGAGAGTGTCGTACATGACAGTGTACAAATATCCGGTGCCGGGCCGGAGGCTGACGGCGTATTATATGACAGGCCTGTTGAAGCCCGACTGCCGGTTGAATCCGGAAATAATGAAGTCACACCCACCGCGGCTGACGCAACCATTCCCTTTTATGCGGGCAATGCAGTCAGGGATTCAGTTGCTGCAGGCAGGCAGGTAAGGATCATCTATTACGGCGACTCACAGATTGAGGGTGACCGTGTCACCTCAGCCCTCAGGCGTGAGCTGAGGGAGGAGGGAGGAGGCACCGGTCCGGGCATGATCTCCCCGGTGATGCCGGTGATGTATACCAGGTCATGGGTGGTACGCTCCTCATCAAACTGGAAGAGATACACGCTCCTTGATTACAGGAACGGGACATTGCCCCACAACAGACTGGGTCCCATGCTGGCGCTGTGCCGTTTCACCCCTCCGGGTGACAGCATGCAGACACGTTCCTTTGCCACCGTGAAAATAAGTGCCGTTCCGGGCGCTGATCCCTCAGTATCTCAGTATGACAACCTCAGGATATTCTACGGCAACAATCATGACACAGTTCTCGTCGGCATAAAGTCAAGCAGCTCACTGGTTGATTTTGCAATGATGCAGATGGGCGAGGGGCCGATGGAATACTCGGTCCCACTTCCGTCAGTCTCCGAGGTGACGGTGGAGTTTACCGGACGCAATTCACCGGACATTTACGCACTGAGCCTCGAGAGCACCACGGGCGTGATCGTAGACAACGTGCCCGTCCGCGGCAGCGCCGGGCTGGAGTTTGTAATGACTGACATCCGGGGTTTTGAAGGATGCTATTCGGACCTGAAGCCTGACATCATCTTCCTGCAGTTTGGCCTGAACGTGGTAAGGAATGTCAGAAGCGAGTACCATTACTATGAAGAGGGACTGGTAAAGCAGGTTAATTACCTGAAGAGGGCCTCCGGCGGGGCGCCTGTGGTGCTGGTCAGCGTGACTGACATGGCCCTGAGGGATAATGACACCATACGCCGGTTCCCGAACATCAGGGCCATCCGCGATGCACAGAAGGTGGCCGCAACCCGCAGCGGGGCAGAGTTCTGGGACGCATGGGAGTCTATGGGCGGCCCGGGATCAATACTCACCTGGTACAATCACAAGCCTCCGCTGTCATCGAAGGATCTGACACACCTTTCAAACGAAGGGACAGACACCATTGCTGCCAGGATTTATTCATCCCTCATGATACCCCGGCCTGCTCCGGCACCAGCGTTGGTACAGCCGTCGCAGTCAGTCGCAGATTCAGTTTCCGCCGGTCTGAAAGCCACTGCTGATTCCATGCAGGCCCGCGTTACGGCCCAGCCTGACACCGCAATATTTGCCACAGGCCAGGATCCCGGTTCAGCAGACGGAACCGCATCCGGGGAGGAGACTGAAGAAACCGGGATCTCAGACGGAAAAAAATACAGCATCGTCAGCCAGATTATTGGCTGGATTGCGTCAGTACTCAGGTACCACCCCGACCAGTCATTCATCTTTACCACACCTGCCTTCTGGATATTCTTCCTCGTGGTGATGGCGGGGTTCGCCCTGCTGCACAGGAAGAGGGCCATGTGCCACACATGGCTGCTGGTTGTCAGTCTCTATTTTTATTACCGTGCAGGCGGATTCTTCATCATACTTTTACTGCTCACCACCCTGCTTACCTTCTACACCGCCATCATGACCGGCCGGGCAGGTACCAGGGGAGGCAAAAGGTTCTGGCTGGTAACCAACCTTGTGATTCTTCTTGGTTTCCTCTCATACTTCAAATATGCCGGGTTCTTCACAGACCTGATCAACTCTGTGTTCGACACCACCCTGGTCAGCCGTGACATCTTCTCAGCCTGGTCGAACAGCCTGTTCGGAACGAACTTCAATGTCAGCACAATCATACTGCCGGTGGGCATCTCATTCTTCACCTTCCAGGCGCTCAGCTACAGCATTGATGTATACCGGGGGCGGATGGCAGCAGAACGGAACATAGTCGATTTTGCATTTTACCTGACCTTTTTTCCTCAGCTGGTGGCAGGCCCTATCGTAAGGGCGTCAGAGTTCATCCCGCAGATGCACGGCAAGTATACCATCAGCCGCAACGAGTTCGGGTACGGATTGTTTCTCATCCTCCAGGGATTGATCAAGAAGATGCTGATCTCCGATTTCATCTCCACCGGATTCATTGACAGGGTCTTTGACGCCCCGGCCATCTATTCGGGTTTTGAGAACCTGATGGCGGTGTACGGGTACGGCTTGCAGATCTACTGTGACTTCTCGGGCTATACCGATATCGCCATCGGCGTTGCAATGCTGATGGGATTCAGGCTTCCGCTGAACTTTAACTCGCCTTACAAGGCTGCCAACATAGGCGATTTCTGGAGGAGGTGGCATATATCCCTCTCGAGGTGGCTGAAGGATTATCTTTATATTCCCCTCGGAGGAAACAGGAAAGGTCCCCTGCGAACCGGCATCAACCTGATGGTCACCATGTTGCTCGGCGGTCTGTGGCACGGGGCTGCCACACGTTTCGTGGTCTGGGGCGGACTGCACGGGATGGCACTGGTTGTGGAAAAGATCTGGCACTGGCTCTTCAGAAAGGTGTCAGTAAGAAGACGTGGCGCACATATCGCCGGGATCTTCATCACATTCAACTTTGTCAGCTTCGCATGGATATTCTTCAGGGCCGGCACCATGGAACAGGCCGGGGTGATGCTTAACCAGGTATTCTCATCGTTTTCTCCGGGAGACTATGGCCTGGTGCTGATGTCATACCTGCCTGTCGTTGTACTGATCGCTTCAGGATACATCCTCCACTTCCTGCCCGTAACAGTCAAGGAGTCATACAGGGGACTCTTTATCAGGCTCCCGCTGGTGGTACAGGTGCTGGTTACCCTTGCTGTGGTATTGCTTCTCCACAAGGTGGGATCAGAGGTGGTCCAACCATTCATCTATTTCCGTTTCTGATTGTTTTCCCGGTAACCCGGGAAGCGGAGTCATTTTGACTCAGTCATCAATTCTGCTTCCGAAATTCCCGGAGAAGAAGCCTTGATCATTATTTTGCCGGCATTTCCGGCCCTGAGCAGGATGGAGGCGATTCCGTCTTCGGCTTTTGCCGGGTTGTCACCGATCAGGGAGGCATTGCCCCTGACAGTGAACTCCACCATGGCATCGGAGGTGTGGACCTGGTTGCCCGCTGAATCCGTTACTGTAGCGTAAACAAAGATAACGTCAGAATTGTCAGCCCGCAACGGCTTGTTGCTGAAGTCGGCTGACAGCCGGATGATTGCAGGCCCGCCCGGGGTGGTGACTGAATGTGATGCAGTCTCCTTTCCGTTGCGCAGTGGAGTGGCCTTTAATGTCCCTGGCAAATAATCCGGAAGGATGAATGTGAAGGGGGGATGGTGAAGATTGACAGCGTTGCTGTCAGTGTCAGGCCCCTGAACCGCAATAAGCGTGTCATTGCGGAAGAGCTTCACGGTGTCAGCATTGCTGTACACTCTTACAGTATTGCCTGAGGAGGGCAGGTTATAATGGGCGATAAAGCATACCGGGCCCTCTTCGGTCTGGCTCCGGTAGAAATACCAGGCGAACTTGGGCAGCCTGAATATGTCCATGATGCCCGAGGCTTCAATATCGGGGGCATAGCCCCTGTTGTAGTCGAACATCAGCCAGTTGGCATCGCCGAATCCCGGACCGTTCAGGTTGTCATTATGCGCCTCCTGGAAAATATATGCCTGCTGCAGCATGCGTCTGTCGCCATCACCTCTCAGCTGTCTTGAGTTTCTTTCGGCAGGCTGAAGGTCAGAAAATTCAGCCTGGTTGAATCCTGCATTCTGCGCATAATACTCCCGGTCGCCGTATTCACTTATGAAGAGAGGCTTTGCTTTGCTGTAATCCTTCCAGTACCGGGGAGCTCCGGCATGCTGACGTGCCGGGATGAACACATCGCAGACAGTATCCATCCAGCTGCAGGTCAGGTTATTGCCAAGGGGGAGTTCATCCTTTACCGTCTGGTGGAGCCTGGTGAGGAAACTGACGGGCATGACGGTCTCATTCAGTGATGACTCCCACATCACCACCGACGGGTGGTTGCGGTCACGACGGCACATCATGCGTGTATTACGCACAGTAGCCTCTGCAAAAAGCGAGTCGCCCATGAACTGCCATCCGGGGATGGCATCAATGACCATCAGGCCAAGCTCATCACAGGCATCAAGAAATGCGGGTGCCGGAGGATAATGGGAGCATCTGACCAGGTTGAAGCCTGCCTCCCTGATCTTGAAGGCATCCCGATAACTGGCATTGTCAGACAGGGCATATCCGATATACGGATATTCCTGGTGCCTGTTGGTTCCCGTAATCCTGACAGACTCACCGTTCAGGAGCAGACCCTTGTCAGGTGTGATCCTCACTGTCCTTATGCCGGTGCGGGTTTCCCGGCGGTCAATCACTGTGCCGTTGTCTGAGAGTAGCTCGGTACGTATGGTATACAGGAATGGAGTGGCCGGGGTCCATAATGAAGGCTGCATCACAATCATCCTGGTCTCGAGACGCTGACCCTGTCCCGGCTCCAGGTCGGTAAGCTCTGACAGCGAGGAGGCAACCTCCAGTCCGGCGGCATCAAGAAGGGTGTTTTTCATCCTGAATGACCTGGGTATGTGGTCATCATTACTTATATGCACTGAGAGAGCCAGGGTGGCCGACTCGCGACTCACATCCCTGACGCCGGTAAGGATGCCTCCGCCCAGTGTGGAGAGATACTCAGGTGGTGCGGTAATGTGCAATCTGTCAGTAACATACAGGTTTACGTTGCGGTAAAGGCCGCTGTACCACAGGAAATCGAGTTCGCTGAGGGGTTTGCCGGGAGGGATGTGCGGATTTTCCCTGTTGTCGAGCTTTACCATGATCTCATTTTCCCTGCCGTAATCAAGATCATCACTCAGATTGACATAGAAGGGAAGATACCCGCCGGTGTGACGGGCTACTTCTGCACCGTTCAGGTAAACGATGGCATCATGCATGGCTCCGTCAAAAAGGAGTCCGGTGTTCCTGTGCCGCTGCCTCCTGTCAGGCCTGTAGAGCTTTTTATACCAGCATATGCCGGTCCACTGCGTCGCTGTAACTGTCAGTGGTTCAATTACTGCTGAGTGTGGCAGCGTCACCTCTTCCCATTTGTGGTTGGGGACTATTCCCGGAAGTATCTTGTCTGCATTGGCGGAGTCCTGCCTGATAAAGAGCCATCCGTCGTTGAACGGGAGAGGTATGCCGTCAGTTGCCTTCCTGCCGCAGGCAGTGAAGACCAACAGCGCAGCCGTCAGCACTGTCAGCAGTGGTATGACGGCTCTCTTGCTCATATCTCTCCGAATCCTGATACCGGATGTGCAAATGCAACCACATCCCTGCCGGTTATCTCCTCAGGGCACAGGATGATGAGTCTTTCGAGCACGTTCCTGAATTCCCTGATATTGCCGGTCCAGATGATCTTCTGCAGCTCAGCTATGGCATCAGGTTTTATCTTCTTTTTCCCCATCCCGTATTCACCGCAGATGAGAGTGTTGAAATGATCAGCCAGGAGGGGTATGTCCTCCTGCCTTTCATTAAGGGTGGGCACATGAATCAGTATCACGCTGAGGCGGTGGTACAGGTCTTCCCTGAAGGTGTTGCGGTCAATTTCCTCCCTGATGTTTTTGTTGGTTGCGGCGATGACCCTGACGTCGACGTGGATGTCCTTGTCAGACCCCACCCGGGTTATCTTGTTTTCCTGCAGTGCCCTGAGAACCTTTGCCTGTGCTGCCAGGCTCATGTCGCCCACTTCGTCGAGGAAGATAGTACCGCCCGAGGCCTGTTCAAACTTCCCGATACGCTGTTTTATTGCAGAGGTGAATGATCCCTTTTCGTGACCGAAGAGCTCGCTCTCAATCAGTTCAGACGGTATTGCCGCGCAGTTGACTTCCACGAAGGGACCGCGTGCACGGTTGCTCTTTTCATGTATCTGGTGCGCCACCAGCTCCTTCCCTGTACCGTTGGCGCCGGTGATAAGCACACGGGCTTCGGTGGGAGCAATCCTGTCAATCATCTCCTTGACCTTCACTATTGCAGGCGAGTTGCCCACAATCTCGTACTTTTTGCTGACCTGTTTCTTCAGTACCTTGGTCTGGGTGATCAGCGAGCCTCTCTCAAGCGCATTGCGAATGGTTATGAGCAGGCGGTTGAGATCCAGGGGCTTTTCAAGGAAGTCAAAGGCTCCTTTCTTAATCGAGTCAACTGCCGTATCTATGTTTCCATGGCCTGAGATCATGATCACGGGCACATCGGAAGAAACTTCCTGCAGCTTCTGCAGCACCTCGATACCATCCATCTTTGCCATCTTGATGTCACAGAGAACGGCATCATACTGCTGTTGCCCGAAGAGTTCGATCCCTGACGTGCCATCCTCGGCCAGATCAATCTCGTATTTCTCATATTCAAGTACATCCTTCAGGGTGTTCCTGATGGATCTTTCATCATCTATGACCAGTATCCTTGGCATGTCCGCAAATTCTTATCCTTTATATGTCAGCCACTTCCAGAGTTCCTTGTATGACGTTTTCTTGCCGTACATGAGAATCCCGGTACGGTAAATCTTGGCTGCCATCCATACTGCGCCCACGATTGTCAGAAGCATCAGCCCCATTGACAGCGCTATCTCCCAGGCCGGTACGTCAAATGGTATGCGGGCCATCATCACAATGGGGGAGGTGAGCGGTATGATTGAGAACCAGAATGAGAGTGAACTCTCAGGGTTCTGCATGGTTCCCATGGCAACCACCAGGCCCAGTATAATAGGGATGGTAACCGGCAGCATGAATTGCTGCGTCTCTGTCTCATTGTCAACAGCCGAACCGATGGCGGCGAAGAGAGAGGCATACAGCAGGTAACCGGTAAGGAAATAAAAGACGAAGCTGAAAATGATCAGTCCCCATGGCATGCTGAGAGCACCGGCGAAGATCTGCTGAAACTCGGTGAGCTGCTCTGCTGTCACCGTGGTTCCTGCCGATCCGGCTGCCGTTGCCTGGTCAGCCTCGGCAAAGCTCTGGGGCAGTTGCTGCAACTGTTCCATGGCTCCCTCCGGGAGGAGATTGGTTTTGACAACCATGACCAGCGCGAGGGTCAGCACTATCCAGAGTGCGAACTGGGTCAGTCCCACGAGGGCAACGCCGATGATCTTGCCAAGCATGAGCTGCACGGGCTTCACAGATGATACTATCACTTCCACAATGCGGTTGGTCTTCTCCTCGATCACACCACGCATGACCATAGACCCGAACATGAATACCAGCATATACATGAGGAATCCCCCGATGTAAGCCAGCGCCATCGAAATGCCTGTGCTGGTTTCGCGGGCGCTGCCCGTCTCATCCATCTTTATGGTCTGCACCCTGACGCTGGTGTTGATGGTACGAAGGATCTCATCGAGGTTCTCAATGTTGTAAGCAAGCAGCTTCTGCTTCTCAATCTCCTTCTCAAGTGATCCGGAGATGTGGTCAAGCAGCCCTATGGGCGGTTGCTTGCGCGATATGAGCTGGATGGCATCGGGATTGGCAACCAGGTCAGGGGAAATATAGAGCACACCGTAGTACCCCAGCTCGGCAAAGTTGTTCTTAATGTCATTCAGTTTCACCCCTTCGAGGTACTCGAAGTCAGTATCCTTGGTGTCAGGGATCACATTGGTGAAGAGGTCAGATCCGTCTTCAATCACTGCTATCTTCTTGAAATCCTTGTCCTCATTGGTCATCACCAGTGCCGGGATGATGAAAATAAGTGCAAAGAGGAACGGGGTAAGGAAGGTCATAATGAGGAACGACTTTTTCCGTACCCTGGTAATATATTCCCTGCGTATGATAAGTGCTATCTTGTTCATGGCTCAGTTTTTTACAGCTTCCTTGTTCTTGGTTTCCACCACCCTTATGAATATCTCGTTCATTGACGGGAGGGCCGGGTTGAATGAGAGTACCTGTCCGGCAGCGGTCATGGCCCTGAGGATGGCATTATTGTCGACAGGCTCAGATGCCTTGATGACCACCCTGCTCTTACCCTCGTCAAAGACTGAGGAAAGGAGTGTAAAGTTACCGTTGGATGAGGGGTTCACCTCCCCGCCGAACACAACCTCGAACTCGTTGCCTGCCCAGTCATGGCGGATTTTCTCCACGCTGCCCTCGAGGATGGTCTGTGCCTTGTTGATGAGGGTGATGTTGTCACACAGTTCCTCAACGGAGCTCATGTTATGGGTTGAAAAAATTATAGTGGCGCCGCGTTCGCGGAGGAAGAGGATCTCGTCCTTTATCTGCTTGACATTGATCGGGTCAAATCCCGTGAATGGTTCGTCGAAGATGAGCAGTTTTGGTTCGTGAAGCACAGTGGTGACGAACTGTACCTTCTGCTGCATGCCCTTCGACAGCTCCTCCACCTTCTTGTCCCACCAGTCGATGATAGCAAGCTTTTTGAACCAGTATTTAAGACGCCGCATGGCTTCGGCATGACTGAGTCCCTTAAGCTGTGCGAGGTAGAGTGCCTGTTCGCCCACCTTCATTTTCCGGTACAGACCGCGTTCCTCAGGCAGGTAGCCGATGCTGTTTACATCATCGGGGTTTATAGGGCGTCCGTTCAGGAATATGGCGCCGCTGTCAGGCGCCGTGATCTGGTTAATGATGCGGATAAGCGTTGTCTTGCCCGCTCCGTTCGGCCCCAGGAGGCCGTAAATGCTCTGTTCGGGAACGCTTACGCTGACCCTGTCAAGCGCTGTCTGGGTAGCAAAGCGTTTCGTAACCTCTTTGGCTTCAAATAATATCATTGTCTTTCCACAATTAAATAAAGTATTCAGTCCGGGAATTTCAAAGATATAAAAAAAAGGCTGATACGTTCTGTCTGAAGTGCATCAACCTTTTATAATGCTGTTTTGCGGCTGTCAGGAGAAGTAATTCTTCACCCGGTCAAAGAAGCCCTTATCATCGGCATCGGGCTTCGGGACAAATGTTGAGGAGTTTTTAAACTGTTCGAAAGCTTTCTGTTCCTCTCTTGAAAGGTTTTTCGGTATCCAGACATTGACATTTACCAGCAGGTCACCCTTGCCATACCCGTTCACATCAGGCAGTCCCTTACCCCTGAGTCGGAGTATCTTGCCTCCCTGGGTTCCCGGGTCTATCTTGATCCTGACCTTGCCGTCGATGGTCGGAACCTCTACATTGGCGCCGAGGATTGCATCGGGTATGCTGATGAAGAGGTTGTATATGAGGTCATTGCCTTCACGGATGAGTTCGTCGTGGGGTTCCTCGTCAATGACTACAATCAGGTCTCCGTTGATTCCTCCGCGACGTGCCGCGTTGCCCTTGCCGGTCACGGAAAGCTGCATGCCCGGGGCAAGCCCTGCCGGGATGGAAAGGGGTATCACCTCCTCTGCCTGCGTGATGCCTTCACCGTAGCACTTCGGGCATTTTTTGGTGATGACCTTGCCCTCGCCGCCGCAGACGTTACAGGGTGCGGTGGTCTGCATCTGCCCCAGGATGGTGTTCATAACCCTGGTGGTGTGGCCGGTGCCCTTGCAGGCGGTGCATGTCGTCACATCACTGTCTGAAGCGGCTCCGCTTCCATGGCAGGTATTGCAGGTGACATACTTGTTCACCTTGACCCTCTTCTCGGCGCCGTGAGCAAATTCCTCAAGGGTGAGTTTCACCTTTAGCCTCAGGTTGGAGCCCTTGTTGACGCTGCGTGAGCGGCTGCCGCCGCGACGTGACCCGAAAGCCCCGCCGAAAGCGTCACCGAAGATGTCACCGAATGACGAGAAGATGTCTTCCATGGTCATCCCGCCTCCGCCGAATCCGCCCCCGAACCCGCCTCCGTTCATGCCGGCATGCCCGAACTGGTCATACCTTGCCCGCTTCTCATCATTGCTGAGAACCTCGTAAGCTTCGGCAGCCTCCTTGAACTTCTCCTCAGCCTCCTTGTTGCCGGGGTTCTTGTCAGGATGATACTTGAGGGCCTGTTTCCTGTAAGCCTTCTTGATCTCATCCTTCGAAGCACTCTTGCTTACGCCCAGTACTTCATAATAGTCTCTTTTCGACATGTTTCAGTGCAGAAGCATTCTGTTATTCACCCACCACTACCTTCGGAAAGCGGATCACTTTATCATTCAGTGTATATCCCTTCTGGGTAACGTCTATGATCAGCCCTTTCAGTTTATCATCTTCCACCGGAACAGTTGTGACTGCCTCGTGGAAATCACTGTTGAACGGCTCTTTCATGGCCTCTATCTCCTTCACTCCGTTCTGTTTCAGGAAATCATTTATCTTGCTGTAAATCAGCTCCAGCCCTGTCTTCACCGCATTGCAGTCATCGGTGGAACGCATGGAGTTCATGGCCCTGTCAAAATCATCAATGACGGGAAGAAGTTTTTTGATTACCGACTCACCGCCTGACTGTGACAACTCGATCTTTTCCTTCAGGGTTCTCTTCCTGTAATTGTCAAATTCGGCTGATAGCCGTAAGTACCTGTCCTGCATTTCTGTCAGTTTTCCGAGCAGTTCTTCCTCTGCCTGGCTCTTCACCGTGGCTTCAGGTTCGCCTTCAGGCTCATGCTGCCCGGAAGCATCGCTCTCCGTATTTATTTGATTATCTGCTGTTTTCTTCTCAGGCATGGGTTCATCATGCCTCTCTTCGTGACTCTTCTTTTTTACCATGATAAAAACAGTTTACTAAGGGCCATTAACAAAATGCCGGCCACAATGATAAAACTGACAAAGTGGCAATCTAAAGTATGAAAGCCACGGCCTCAATCTCTACCAGGCATCCGCGGTGCAGGCCTGCGACGGTGATTATGGATCTGGCCGGAAGCGTCGGACCAAAGAAATCGGCGTACACCCTGTTTACCTCTTCCCAGTATTTAACATCCGTGGTATAGATGGTTGTGCGGGCAATGGATGTAATGTCACCTCCGGCAGCCTTCACAATACTGAGCACATTCTTAAGAGCCTGAAGGGTCTGTTCGCTGATGTTACCGGTCAGCTTGTCTCCTGTCAGTGGAATGACCGGCAACTGGCCCGATACAAAGATCATGTTTCCGGAGACAATTGCCTGCGAATAGTGCCCGCCCGGCAATGGAGCGTCATAGGTGATAACATTGATGAGGGCCATGGTCTGAAAGATCTGATTATTAGTAGCCGTTCTTATGTTTCTTCTTGTTCTGCTGCTTACCCGGCCTTCCCTGGTATTTGTCCTGGGGTCTGCCCTGATGCTTGCCCTGGATCTTGCTCTTGGGCTGGGCCAGCAGGTCCCTGACGTCGGGCATCCTGAAGTTCTCAGGCACCTTCAGCCTGCCGCCTGACATGTCAGTCAGGTCCCTGATGATGATCTCGTCAGCAACCGTTGCCTTGTTCCAGGTAAGATAGTCCTTCTTCATCTGGTTGAGGATGAGTGATGTGAGATAATCCTTTTCCTCGCCGTCTTCCATCTTTGCTGCTGCCTCAATCATGGCAGGAACGATTCGCCCGTAATGAGAATATTTTATTTCCCCGTTATGATAGGGGACTTTGTTTGGTTTTGCGTCAAGTTTCTTCCGGTCAGGGGCAGGATAAGGCGAATCAACGTCAAGGTCAAAATCAGCAATGATCATGATGTGATCCCAGAGCTTGTGCCTGAAATCAGTCACCTCCCTGAGGTTGGGATTCAGGTTGCCCATTATCTGTATAATGGTCCTGGCTGCCTGGTTCCTCTCCTCCGGATCCTTGATTGTCTTGACATGCTCAATCATCTTCAGGACATTCCTCCCGTATTCAGGCAGTGCCATTCTTTTTCTTTGTGTATTGTAATCGAAACTCATCTGTTATATTTTGTTCAAAGCTACTAATAAATTCGTTCTCAGAGACCAAGAAACTGGATGGCAAGGCCTGAGACTGCAATGGTGGCTCCGGCAATCACATTGACCCAACGTTCGAGGGGTTTCAGGTTTATCTTGCTGATACCCAGCCTGAAGGCCAGTACCACTGCCATCATGGTGGCAATGGTTACTGCAGAGAAAAGCAGTGAGACGAGGATCACCCCGCTGATGTTGTTCTCTGCTGCCGGGTACATGAGAATTGGTATAAGCGGTTCACACGGGCCCAGCACGAAAACAAGGAAGAGAATCCACGGGGTGAGGTTCTTCCTGTCATTCAGGTGTATATGCGAGTGGCCGCTGAAGTGGTCATGCCGGTGCTCATGCGCGATACCGTCAGCGTGGGTATGCGTGTGGACATGCTGTTTCCTGCGGTAGACATTGCGAAGGCTGATAAGCATGTACACCAGTCCGAAGGCTATCAGCAGCCAGGCTGCAATATTCCCCCTGAATCCTTCGAGGAATTCCAGTTTTGAGAGGGAGATCCCTGCAGCAATACCTATGAATCCCACGATTACAGAACTCAGGACATGTCCGAGGCCGCAGAGAAAGGTGATGAACATCGTTTTCCTGATGGTCCATTTCCGCGCCTCGCCCATAACAATGAACGGCAGATAGTGATCGGGTCCCACCAGCGTGTGAATGAAGCCGATTGTTACTGCAGTGCCTGCCAGAAGTATTGTTGAGTTCTCCATTACCGGATTTTAACAGTGTGTAAAGATAATGATATTGACGGTCCGGCTACCTTGTAACCCCTGTCCACTTTCCATCGGTCAGGGTCATCTCCCTGAATCCCGTTCCATGGTTGTCAAGCAGCCGCCTTGCGTCTGCAATGTAGAGCATCATTGCATCATAATGCCCGGAAGACTGAAAGAATTCCGGTTTCTTTTCAAATTCAGCGCAGGGCAGGATGTAAAACTTCTGTTTGCCGTTTTCCACCGGGGTGTAGACCCAGGTGAGAACGTATCCGGCGTCAGAAACATAGGCGGTGTCACTGTTTGCGGTGATGTCCAGCCTGATCATTATCCCGCCGTCCCTTCTCCTTGTCCTCTGGTTTGATACGAAGTTGCCCATGGACCATACTACAGGATTCCTGATTACAGCAGAGTCTGTTTCGGCCGCCACCGGCTGCACCACATGCGGGTGGGAGCCGATGATGATATCAGCGCCCGCCCTCTGCAGCGCCGCCGCCGTCTTCTTCTGTTCGGATGAAGGGATGGTATCATATTCAATGCCCCAGTGAATGAATATTATTGTCCGGTCTGCCCCCAGCCATTCAGCCCTCCGGATATCAGCGGCAGCACGTATGGTGTCAATATATGCGACCGTAGCCGGTGGCGGCACCACTATCCCGTTTGTGCCGTAGGTGTAAGCCAGCAGGGCTATTCTCATATATTCATGGCATATCATCAGGGGAGAGATGATATCACGTTCTTCCGGGCTGATCCATGTGCCGGTATGCCTTATTTCCAGGCTGTCAAGTACCTTAACGGTGCGAAAGATTCCCCGAGCCCCCCTGTCGGCTGAATGATTGTTCGCGGTCCCCAGGATATCAAAACCGGCATTGCGGCATGCCACTGCCAGCTCATCGGGCGAACTGAAGGCCGGGTAGCCCTTGTACGGAGGCCCTCCCAACGTTACTTCGAGATTGCCTGTGGCAACATCGACGGATGAGATGAAGGGGGCAATATGCCTGAAGACACTGTCATATTCGTATGTGCCTGAAGAGTCATTGCGCGCTGAGGCAATCTGCCCGTCATGCCCCATAATGTCACCGGCGAAGAGGAGGGTAAGAACCGAATCCGGTTCCTGCCCCAGGATGAGAGGGGCACAGCTCAGACATGCCAGCAGTAAAATGATTTTCAACGATCTCATCGCCACATGGTTTTGGGGTATCGGTTTCAAAAATAGTCATATCTTAGCAAGTTCAAAAATGTTTGTTGCTGCCATGGAACATCTTAATACAGATATTGTTAATTATGTCCTGCTCCCGCTCTTCATTTTCCTGGCCAGGATTTTTGACGTTTCCCTCGGCACTCTAAGGATCATCTTCGTCACCAAGGGGATGAGGAGTGTAGCTCCGTTCGTGGGCTTTTTCGAGGTGCTTATCTGGCTTCTGGCCATCAGCAGGATCATGCAGGATCTTGATAACTGGGTCAGTTATGTTGCTTATGCCGGTGGATTCGCCACCGGTAATTTCGTGGGGATGTACCTCGAGGAGCGTCTTGCCATAGGTCATGAGATGATCAGGGTTATTACACGCAAGGATGCCAGCAGCCTTATTGAGGACCTCAGGAACAAGGGTTACGGCGTGACATCGGTGAAAGCCGAAGGAATAGAAGGGGAGGTTGCTGTAATCTATATTATTGCACGCAGGAGCATGATCAGGGAGGTGCTTGACGAAATCAACATTTTCAACCCGCGTGCACTCTATACGGTGGAATCAATCAAGTACGTCAACAAGGAGATCTTTCACAGGTCTGAGGAGGAGCGTCAGAAAAGCTGGCTTGCCGGCAGGATGAGACGAATTGTGAAGTAGCCCGGTTACCTGCTCCCCGGGGCAGTGCCTATTACCACGGTGTCTCTTTCACTTATCTCCGGAGTCATCCGGAATGAAATGACATGATCCCCCGTCCGTGCAGGGGTGAAGGTGAGAATTGTATCTGCCGAGATTATCACGTCAGGGCATTGCCCGGTTGATTCGAAGTCGGCTGCTGCCCAGATCTCGTATTGACGGTCATCCTTCTGTGTCAGGTAAAAATGGATGTTTGACCAGCATCCGTTGTATGCAGCGGCAATGACATAAATGTTAACCGGCTGGTTGACTACACCCGTTTCCGGCACACTGCGCTCCTCGATGGGAATCACCAGATCAGTGTACATAGTGTAACCGGGATCAAGATTGCATGATGTCAGAAGGGCTGCGATCAGAAGCATTAAAATAAGTGAAGGTTTCATGTTTGAGTTTATTATTCTCCCGTTTGCTTTTACAGCCCTTCAAAGCCACAATAACCATACCAAATCATTCGGTATAATAAAGTGCGAAGGTGCTTATATAAGGGGCTGCCCGTGATGAGACTATGGTGAGTTTTATCTCGTCTGCCTTTACCTCTGGAAACCGTATCAGCCTTTTATAACCGATAGTTGTGCCTGTAGCGATGGTATCCCACTCAGCGCCGGAGAGAGCCTCGATTATGAATTTCTCTACCCGCTGCCCCTTGCTGATGTCTTCCTGCAGCATTGCCACATTGAATGTTGCGGCTATGGCCGGAACGAATGAGGCCACGGGGTTGCGGCGCGGATTCCACGAGGTACTGTTGTCTCCGTCAGTAAGGTTCGATGTTCCCCGTCCGTATGGCCTGGAACCGTTGAGCAGGTCAGTGGCATACATCTTGTCTATCCAGGCTTTCATCCCCCGGAGGCTGCTGATATCCTGATCAGTTATGAGCCCGCGGTTGTCAGGCGGTACATTTAGCAGCAGAACGGCATTGCGTCCCACAGAACTCAGGTAGATGTCAGCCAGCTTTGCAACGTCCTTTACCAGTGAATCTTCGGAAGCATGCCAGAACCACCCCGGCCTTATTGACACGTCAACCTCCGCCGGATACCAGAAGAGATGATCTGCCCTATGAAGGAGGCTGCTGCTTCCAAGATCCTCTGACATGGCATTTACCTCCAGTGCCTCGTTGATGGCGACACTCTCCGGGGTTGCCCCGGGTGCCAGTACCGTGGCGCTCCATTCGGTTTCGCGGCCATAGCCGCTTTCTGTTCCAACCCACCTCACATCCTGACCCATGATGGCGGTGACGGCATCGGGCTGAAGTTTCCTGATAAGGTCATAGTATGCCTGCCAGTCATATTCCTGTCGCCGGCCGTCAGGCCCTTCGCCGTTGGCGCCGTCAAACCACACCTCATCAACCTTGCCGTACCATGTCAGCAGCTCGGTAAGCTGCTCCATGTAAAAGCGGTTGTAGGCCGGCGAGTCACCATAGCATGACGCATTCCTGTCCCAGGGAGAGAGGTAGACGCCGAACTTCATATTGTACTTTTCACATGCATCCTTGAGCTCCCTGATGACGTCACCCTTGCCATCCTTCCATGGGCTGGAGGCAACGGAGTGAGGGGTTGTCTTCGTGGGCCAGAGACAGAACCCGTCATGATGCTTGGCAGTAATTATAACCATCTTCATGCCGGCCTCGCTGAGTACCCTGACCCATTGGTCCGCGTCAAGCGAGGAAGGATTGAAGAGCTCCGGGGATTCCTTGCCGGTACCCCATTCCCTGTCAGTGAAAGTGTTTATAGTGAAGTGTATGAATGCCGTCATTTCCAGACTCTGCCACTCAAGCTGCCGCTGGTGGGGGATAAGCCGCGCAGCCATCGCCTCCTTCACCCCGAGATTCGGCTGGACGGGGAAGTCAACCCTCCCGGTGAAAAACTCAGTCTCACGCTGTCGTGTACAGGATGTGATCAGTAAGATTGCGAAGGCAGCCGGCAGTATCCTGTTCATCAGAAAAAACTATTTGCCGGATTTGACGAATTTGACATTCCGGAACCTGAGGGCTGACCAGTCTTCGTCAATGGCTACCTGGCTCACAGGCCTGAATCCGGTACCGGTAACCGTTTCCCATCCCCGGTCACGGTTGATATTGGTTTTGTACCTGCGGGAAGTGCCTTTCGGGTAGACCATCCACAGCTTGCCGTCCTCACTAAGGTTATGGATACACGCCGGGCCGTACTTGTCAACTTCGGCAGAGCCGGGAGTGAAGGCAATCATGAAATCATACAGGTAGCGGGCATTGATCTCAGAATCAATCTGTACGCCCGGAAGAAGCCCGGTGATGCGGCCACGGAACTCCTCGGGAGCGTTAAGCACCGCAATCCGTGCCTGTTCCCCATACTTCAGTTTTTTCAGAATATTGTCCATTTCTTTGTAATTCTTCCCGGGACAAATATACAAATAACAGAGAATTGCAATTGCCGGGATCCGCCGGTGGTAATTTCACATTTATTTGGTACCTTTGCGGTGTCTTTTCGGGGTGCCTTACTTAACAGGCTGAGATCATACCCTTAAAACCTGATCCGGATAATGCCGGCGTAGGGAAAGAGAGTAATCATTTCCGGCTTGTCTGAACACCCTTGATTAAGACGATGTTTATTTAAAAAACTGGAGAAATGGTGAGAAAAGTTTCGGTTTTCATGTTTGTATTTATGCTTCTGGCAGTAATTGTTACCGGTCAGAGGAGGGGCGTTACGGGTACCGGGCAGAACCAGGGAGAGGTGATCCGGCCGCAAAGCCACGGGAGCATAATCACCGGCACGGTCACTGACAGTGGCGGTGTGCCTATGGCAGGAGCTTCTGTGGTACTCACTGATGCCGCTACGGGTATTGCCACGGACAATGAGGGAAGGTATACCCTTCGGGGCCTGAGCGACGGTTCCCATAACCTGCGGATCAGCTTTACCGGTTACGAACCACATGATACCCTGGTAGTTGTGAGAGGCTCGGCTGTGGCTGATGTCACACTTAAGGAGGCTCTTTATGTTGCCCCGGAGGTTATTGTCAGGGGCAGTCGCGCCGGGGCGCGAACACCTATGGCACACAGTACCATCAGCTCTGATGAACTTCGCGGGCGGGACCTGACCAGGGACATGCCGTTCCTGCTCTCGCTTACACCATCAGTGGTGGAGACCTCCGACGCCGGGACGGGCATTGGCTATACCTCCCTGCGCATACGAGGAACAGATGCCAGCCGCATCAACATCACACTTGACGGTATCCCGCTCAACGACTCCGAGTCGCAGCAGGTATTCTGGGTCGATCTGCCTGACCTGGCATCATCGACAGGCAGCGTACAGGTGCAGCGGGGCGTGGGTACATCCACGAATGGCGCCGGAGCTTTTGGCGCCTCGGTGAACATAAGCAGCCTGACCCCGCCCTCTGAAGCAGGCGCCTCGGCTGATATGTCATACGGCTCTTTCAACACCTCGCGCCTTTCGGCGAAGGCATGGACAGGAATGCTGGGCGACAGATTCAACATGATGGTTCGCGCATCAGACATCCACAGCGACGGCTATGTTGATCACAGCACTGCTGACATTAAGTCGGCGATGGTATCCGGCCTGTGGTCGGCACCGTCAGACATGACCCGCTTCAACATTATTACCGGCAGCCAGAAAACGGGGATCAGCTGGTGGGGGGTTCCGGCTGAAATCCTTCCTGAAAACAGAAGGTACAACCCGGCAGGAGAGTATGTTGGCTCTGACGGTATCACCTCTTATTATGAGGATGAAACGGATGTCTATACCCAGAATCATTACCACCTCTTCCATACACATCTCTTCCCGGGCAGGGTGAGCCTGAACACCGGGATACACCTTACCACGGGACTGGGTTACTATGAGGAACAGAAGAGCGATATCAGCCCGTCAGAATACGGTCTGTCGGACATGTTCCCGTCGGACCCGGTTATCAAGGAACTGGATATCGTACAGCGGAAATGGCTCGATAACCTCTTCTACGGGGCGGTATGGTCGCTTATTAAGCAGGGCGCCGGTACTGAGTGGACACTCGGTGGAGCGCTGAACAGGTATGACGGCGACCATTACGGAACAATTCTCTGGATAGAGTACCCGGGTGACATCAATCCCGGCTATGAGTGGTACAGGAACAGAGGGGTAAAGGATGAGGTTAACGTTTACGGCAAGGTTAATGCCAGCCTGACAGGAAGCCTGAGCGGGTTCCTTGACCTGCAGCTGAGGCATATCGGTTACCGTTTCGAGGGACCGGATGACGATATGAAGGAGCTTGGCGGGAGCCACCGCTTCCTCTTCTTCAATCCCAAGGCAGGCATGTTCTGGAGCAACGGAAGCGGGAGCGAAGCCTTTGTCTCGGCCGCCGTGGCTCATCGCGAACCTACCCGCGCTGACTATAAGGATGCCGCCGGCGACCCTTCAGCTACCCCGGGCCGCGAGAGGCTGACCGACTTCGAGGGAGGGTATACCTTCAGGACCTCCGCGGCAGCCCTGGGTGTCAACCTGTATTACATGTGGTACCGCGACCAGCTGGTCCCTACAGGCAGGATAAGCACCACGGGTTATCCCATTATGACAAATGTGCCTGAGAGCTACAGGGCAGGGGTGGAGCTGTCGGGAAGCTTCCGCCCGTCACCCGTGGCGGCGCTGAAGATGAATCTGACCCTCAGCCGGAGCAGGATCAGAGACTTCCGGAACTATTACTTCAATTACAACACTGACGACTGGAGCGAGGAGTATCTCTTCAGCGATCTCGGAACGGTTGATATTGCCTATTCTCCTCGCGTAACCGGCTCCGCCGAGCTGGAGGTCAATCCTGTAGAAAGGCTCTTGCTCAGCCTTACGGGCAAATATGTGGGAAAACAGTATTTTGACAACACCATGAGTGCTGACCGGGCCATTGACCCCTATTTTGTAAGCAATCTTTCTGCTGCTTATGGTTTCAGGTTGAAGAAGGCCGGCGGGCTGACGCTGCGGTTAATGGTCAACAACCTGATCAACACGCGCTATGAGAACAATGCTTACGGCGGCATGTGGGCCGAGGACGGTGACGAGAAGACGTGGGCATATTACTTTCCGCAGGCCGGGATAAACTACACGGCAGGTATTTCTATATCTTTCTGATCCGATGGCAACTGAACTTATGACAGGTTTCTATTCTTTCCGCTTACTCAATGGCAACAAACTGGATAGCTGAAAATATTGTTGAGATCTTCGGGGCGGTCACCGGTATTGCCTATGTGATCCTGGAGATCAGGCGCAACATACTTCTCTGGCCGCTGGGGATAATCACCTCGGCAGTGTATATATATGTTTTTGGCCGGGAGGGTTTCTATGCCAACATGGGACTTCAGGTTTATTACCTTGTCATAAGCATTTACGGCTGGTACGCCTGGCGCCGGACTCAAAACAATGATACCGGGATAGCTCGTAGAGCTTCAAGAATTGTAGGTCCGGGCGATCCCCCATCATCCCTCCCCACCGGAAACATTGACGGGGCCCCTGGCACCGATGTCCGCCGGATTGACAGGCTAACAGCTGTATGGTGCATATTTACTGCCGTTGCACTGTGGGCAATTCTTTGGTTCATTCTTGGCCGCGCAACTGACTCACAGATACCCTTGTGGGATGGTCTTATAGCTTCACTTTCAGTAGTGGCAACATGGATGCTCACCAGGAAATACCTCGAGCAATGGTATGTATGGATTTTTGCCAACGCCATTGCCGTTGCCGTTTACCTCGCCTCCGGCCTCTATCCCACAGCGGTGCTGTTTTTTGTATATTTCGGTATGGCAATTATCGGACTAATAAAATGGGGGAAGCAGCCCCTGAATAACTGATCGCACAACCCTAATCCCCTGACCTTCAGACCTTCAGACCTCAGACCTTCAGACCTTCAGACCTTCAGACCTCAGACCTTCAGACCTCAGACCTTCAGACCTTCAGACCTCAGACCTTCAGACCTTCAGACCAATCATGAAGACAGTCATCCTCGCCAACGGCACCTTCCCCTCGCACCTGATCCCTCTGGCCCGGCTCCATGCAGCTGATATGATCGTATGCTGTGACGGTGCAGCAGAAAAGCTGGTGGCCAATGGCCTTGAACCAGGCATCATCATCGGCGACCTCGACTCGGTCTCTCCTGAACTCAGGGAACGATACAGGAACATCCTTGTGCAGGACACCGACCAGGAGACCAATGACCTGACCAAGGCAGTCAACTGGTGCATTGCTGCCGGAATAGGTGAGGTTACAATCATAGGCGCCACCGGCATCCGCGAAGATCATACCCTGGGAAACATTTCCCTGCTTGCCGATTACAGCAGCAGGATAGATGCTGTAATGCTGACTGACACCGGCAGCTTCAGGGCATATGACCGCAGCGTGACCATCGACTCACATCCTGGCCAGCAGGTATCTCTCTTCAGCATTGATCCCTTGCTGAAGGTAACCTCCGCCGGCCTGAAATACCCGCTCAATAACCTGACCCTCCACAGCTGGTGGCGAGGCACGCTGAATGAATCAGAGGGAGACTCTTTCTCACTGGAATTCGTAAGTGGTCAATTGATTTTATTTACAGAATACTAAAAGATTGGCAGAAAGACATTTAATCTGCCAGAATGGTTAGTACACAGCTCCTCGCTGCTTATAATCCTGATATGTAGCGCAATAGCCCAAATTTGACTCTGTGCTTATACTCAGGATCTAAAAAATTTGCCTGATAAATTCATAATAAAGGATAAAAAGGTCCGAAAATATTAAAATAACAATATCTTTACCCCGAACCAATTAATCATTAAAAAGATTTCAGGTATGAAGACAAGAAAGAGAGTTATTTTAACAGGCACGCTGATGATTGCCATCATCACATTGAATTACTGTACAAAAGAGGAGAACAATAATCCTGCTGTAACAGCTACGGATGAGATTATCGGTATGACAGGAACTCCTGTTAACCTGACTGCTTCCGCAACTGATCCTGATGCAAACACGCTGTCCCTTGCCTGGTCCATAGATGAATCTCCTGCCGGCTCTGTTGCAACTGTTGCCGGTGACAACAATTCAGCCACATTCAACACTTCCGTTGCAGGATTTTACCGCGTAAAGGTGACTGCCGATGACGGTAACGGAGGAACTGCGTCAGCTTTTGTAAAGCTATACATCGGAGGTGTTCTGCCCACTTCCATAACAACGAACACTGCATATCCGGATCTTTTTGAAGATATAAAATATCCTGACTATTACGCTGTTAACAGCTTGCAGGCAACTGCCGGTGTAACCTTTGCGCCCGGGGTGGTTGTTGAGTGTGGCCCGGATGTGACACTGTGGTTCAATGGTAACACATCATTTATCAATGCTGAAGGGACTGCTGCAAAGAACATTATCTTCAGGGGTATTGACAAGGTCAAGGGCAGCTGGAGGCTGATCGAGATCAATTCAAACAACCTGAACAATAAACTTGCTTATGTTCAGATCATGCACACAGGCAGTACTGCTTCAAGCAATCAGAAAACAGCCATACTTGTTAAGAGCAACGTTTCGGGAAGGCTGAGTATTAAGAACACAAGCATATCGCAGTCTGACGGCTATGCTGTATATATAGACGGTAACACGGGAAGTTTTTCGGAATTTTCAGACAACAATTTCAGCAACAACACACTTGCTCCGATGAGGATTGGCGCCGAGGCACTGCTCGCCATTGACAAATCCTCTGTCTATACCGGGAACGGGACACAGGCCATAGTGGTGGCTTCTTCAGGAAACACCAACGTCCGCTTTGACAATCCGGGAACAATAAAGGCTGCAGGCGTTCCATATCATGTCCTAAGCAGTTTGGAATTAAGAGATGACATTACTTTCGAGCCGGGAGTTACCTGTCTGTTTGCCGCAGGGCTCAGGTTATGGGTCACATCTGACGGGGCTATTGTTGCAGATGGTACAGCTACGGACAAAATCACCTTCAGCGGGCTTGCCCAGAACCCGGGTGCATGGTGGGGTATCGAACTTGCCTCACCTTCAACATCGAATAGTATTAATCACGGCATTATATCATATGGCGGAGATCCGGCAGGACGCAGCGGCAACATTTATATGGTTGGCGCCACCCCCGGATCAAGGCTGATGATAACAAACAGTACGATCTCCAACAGCGCTACATATGGTATACTAAGGGCAGCAGGTACTACAAACCTGTCCGAGGCCAGCAATAACTTCTCCGGGAATGCTGCAGGAAATATACATCAGAATTGAATCGGATGCCAGACAGGCTCATCCGGTTATCATAAATGAGTTTACAGCGTAGCGATATGAAACTTATCACAACAGTATTCTTACTGGCTGTTCTGACATCTATAAATGCCCAGAAAATCAGCCGTTCTCTTCAGGACCATAATTCCCGGCATTCAGATCTTGTACTATTTGCATACGGGTCTGACAACCCGGTTAAAATTGGCACTGTTGACGTACAGGGTAACCTCCTGACGGATCTTTCTGAAGTTCAAATGCCGCAACTGACTGCTGAAATCAGGGAGTTGTTCACATCCGAACTATGGCTCGTCTTTGCTTTCGGTTGCGGAAACCGGGATGACTTTGGGCAGCACGGAACAGTCCCGGCTGTCAGGGGAGGCAATGTGGCTCTCCTGGCTGATAAAGAATGGACGGGATCCTTTTTCATTGCTTCTGACCAGGAATTGAAACCCTGGATGGCAGATCCTGCTTACAATTCAGCAGTCAGGGGTCAATTCTGGGATGTAATATATGTTGATGCAGACGTTAGCATCAATATCACATGTCAGAATGAGATCCATCTGGATAGAGGAATTGCAGAGGCATCATATACGTATGACCTGGATTTAAAGAAGGGATTCAACTGGGTAGAATACTCCATTGAGGATATTCATGTTACAGATCCAGAAGTTATGGCTTCCTTCCCTTCAAAGGTAAGAATCAGTAACATGACAGATCAAGGCAAGATGAAATGGTTGGCTGATTACTTCTTCTGACATTCAGCCACAAAGACTTCCGGCTGACAGGTTACGTACTGTCAGTGAGGCTGGTGATTTCAGAATAATACTGAGAAGGTTGATAATAAAACAATTATCACCTTCTCTTTTTTTTGAAATATAATCTAAAACCACTGCCCCCCGGTTCCGCCATCTGTTATCACTCTTAAGCTTTGACTTAACGCTGTGGGTGACTTTATCCAGTCTTATATCCCCGCTCAATAACCTGACTCTCCACAGCTGGTGGCGCGGAACGCTGAATGAGGCGGAAGAAGACTCATTCACCCTGAGAGTTGCAAAAGGTAGGGTCATTGTCTTTAAAGAATACAAAGGATTGGCAGCAGGACGATCAATCTGCCAATAAAATCAATACCCTGCCTTTTGAGTAACTATCGGTATAAATAAAAGCAGCCTCAAGGAAATCAGGTCAGATACTCGCTGTTCTCCTGAAGAAATCTTCATCAAAAGGGTAAAGCCATAAAAACCTGAAATCAATATCCGGGTAGTTCTCCTGAAAGATCCTGTATTTCTTCTGGTGTATCATAACCTTATCCAGTTTGGCTTCGAATGCTTCAGGATGCTCAACCTCCGGTAAAACAAAATCAACCTCATTGCCTGCGGAGGTCCTCCAGAAAAGCACAGATTCCAAACCATACCGGTCAATCAATAACCTGTTAACCATGTTTTCCCATAATTCACCCTTATCAGCTCTCTGATTAATTGGCTGGAAATTATTCAACATGCAATTTCGCATTCCGCTGTCAAGGAGAAAAACCTTAGGCATCTTAACCAGTTCTTTTCTGAGATTACCGAAGAATGGTCGGGCTAATGATATGTGGAAACATTTCATCAGGATATTCAGGTAATTGGTGACTGTTTCATGTTTGATACGCAGCGTGGCAGAGAGTTCGTTGGTATTCACAAGATTTCCTGTCTGGGAAGCCAGTATACGGAATAGTTGATAGAAGGCCGTTTCATTGGTCACCCCTGAATCCTGAATATCCCTTTTCACAAATGAATCGCGGATTTCTTTCAACCGGTTTATTTTTTCATGTTTATCAGGTTCTGTGATAACAGCTGGATAACCTCCATAAATCATGTAGTTCTCCCACTCAATCCTCAGATAATCAAGAAGTGCGGTTCTCGATTCCCGGACAGATGATATTCTGTTCAGTTCCTCAACTAGATCACCCTTGCCCTTAATCTCCAGAAATTCACCAAAGGAACAGGTCAGCAAGTGAAAGATCCGCTTCCGGCCGGTAAGAGAATCCTTTAAACGAACATCTGTGTAAAAAGCACTGCTACCTGTGGCTACAATTTTTATACGGGAACAATGATCATCGTATATCAGCTTGAGGAAATTGGAAGGATGATTAAGATACTGGACTTCATCAATAAATACGATCACCCTTTTTTGCACTTCAGGCAAGTATCTCAGAAGATTTACCGGATTATTGTCTAAATCTGCAAGTAGTGTCCGGTTTTCAAGATTCAGGAAAACCGTTGGCAATCCTTCATTCCTGCAATGTTCTTCCATCTGCTTTAGCAAAGTTGACTTACCCGATTGCCTGGGGCCGGTCACTATACTGAATTCCTTTTTTGGAAGATGTTCAATTAGGTCACTAAATAACCTGCGACGAATCATACCTTTGTTTTTAACAAAAATACACAATAATGGATATTATTACCCATCGATGGTGAAAAATATCAGATAATATTATCTATATCTAATTAAAAATATCAGATATTAATTATCCTGCACTATGGAAAGAAATAATACCGACATTATTTCTTTAATTATTTATTACTTTACTTTAGCTGATACATTTTCTATTATTAATATCGGCCATGAAGAACGATTCACTACCCAAAATTTTCCTGTTATTCCTGATTACAGCTTTCTCATGTAACAATGGAGAAAAGAAAGGAACGGATTCAGCAGATTCTTTTCGTTTTGAAGAGTACACCATAACACAACTTCAGCAGGGTTATGACAACAGTGAATTCACCGTTACCGATGTGGTACAGGCTTATCTTGACCGAATTGCACAAATCGATGATGAAGGTCCTGTGCTAAATGCTGTAATCCAGGTCAATCCTGATGCGCTTACCATTGCCGCACAGCTGGATGCAGAGCTGAGGGATGGTAAAAAACGGGGTCCCATGCATGGCGTACCGGTGCTGCTTAAAGACAACATCGACACCCATGACCAGATGGAGACTACCGCAGGATCACGCGCACTTACCGGCTCGCACCCGTTGCAGGACAGCTATATTGCGATTAAGCTTCGCGAAGCCGGCGCCGTCATCATCGGCAAGGCCAATCTCTCCGAGTGGGCCAACTTCCGTGGTAACCTCTCATCAAGCGGATGGAGCGGCGTGGGCGGACAGACGAAGAATCCCTACGTCCTCGACCGCAATCCGTGTGGCTCAAGCTCCGGCTCGGGAGTAGCTGTCTCAGCCAACCTGACCATGATTGCCATAGGCACCGAAACAAACGGCTCAATAGTATGCCCCGCCACTGCCAACGGCATCGTGGGTATCAAACCAACAGTGGGTTTGCTCAGTCGCAGCGGCATAGTGCCCATCTCCTTTACGCAGGACACTCCCGGTCCGATGGGCAAGACCGTAAGCGACGCTGCCGCAGCCCTTGGTGCAATGACGGGAATTGACCCGAACGACAGCAAGACTGCAGCCTCTGAAGGCAAATACCTGACGGACTACACTACCTTCCTGAAGGAGGGGGGACTGAAGGGCAAACGACTCGGGTGGTACACAGCCGCCAGGGGAGCACACTTCAAGGTTGACACCCTGATGCAGCATGCGGTTGACTTTCTCAAAAGCCAGGGCGCAGAGGTGATCGAGATTGACAATATCTACAGTCGTGAGGTGGGCTCGCTCTCATTCCAGGTAATGCTCTATGAATTCAGGGACGGGCTGAACAAGTATTTCGCTTCGCTTGGAGAAAACGCCCCGGTGAAAAGCGTGGAGCAATTGATAGAGTTCAACAGGAATGACAGCATCGAGTTGCGCTTTTATGACCAGGAACTGCTGATTGAAGCTCAGAAGAAAGGTGACCTGACCTCCCAAGAATACCTTGAGGCATTGGAGAAGATGAACCGCCTGGTAAGGGATGAGGGAATAGACAAGGTGATGAAGGAACATAACCTTGATGCCTTCATTGCCCCGACAGGCTCGCCGGCATGGAAGACCGACCTGGTCAACGGCGACTCTTACACCGTCAGCAGTTCATCACCCGCTGCAGTGGCCGGATACCCCAACATCACCGTGCCGATGGGTTACGTTGACGGCCTGCCTGTAGGGATCTCATTCTTCGGCAGGGCATGGAGCGAACCGCTGCTGATTGAAATTGCATACTCATATGAGCAGGGTACAAAATTCCGCAAGGCCCCGCAGTTCCTCCCGACATTGCCGTATGAGGACTAACTGAATGGAATGAAGACACCGGTCAGCATTACCTGAAAAAGAAAGTTTAAATTCCGGATCATTCGGCGGTGAAGTACCTTTTAAGCACTGTATCAAGATACAGATCTGTCAATTCCGGCAGGGCCTTTTCGGGAATAAAGATCATCTTACATGTTCTGTCCCTGTCCAGTATAAAGAGAAAGGGTATCTGGTATTCCTCAAACGGGATACCTAAATCATCGGAGGCGTAGGATAGAACACTTTTACCATAATAATCTTCCTTTACTCTGGGATTAAGATTACTGCCTATAAGCAGTATCCTCGGGTTGCTGCTGAAATCGCTGAACCTGTTTTTGATTTTCTCGAGTACGAAATCCACGCACACATCGCAGGCTGCTCCTGAAAACCTGAAAACCAGGCACTCCTGGTCGACAATATCAAATAGCGGCACTTGTTCTTCTATCCTTTTTCCAGGATATACAATCGGATTGCCCAACTCAATGCATTCATTTTCAATTGAAGCCTTGATCAGTTCATTCATATAAAAGTTTTCAATTGACTGTTCCGAATTCTCCTGCCCGGTCCCGTTTTTCACGAGAAGTAAAGTGCTGGAGACTGCGCCTATGCAAGATAAAGCGGCAATGACGATCAATAATGGTTTCATTTTTGGTTTTTAAAAAAGTACCTGATTAGGATCGGGTTGTCTTCAGGTTTCAGATTGGCAAGCACTGATCGGGAAGGCTCGTCCACAACAAATTCGTTTACAAACAGATGAGCCATCATGGAGTTTTCAAATCCCAATATCTCTTCTTCGGATAGAACAGGAAATGAAGGAGGCATAATGTCTTCCGTAAACCTCCTTATAATAGTAGATTCTCCGTTTGTTTTATTGTAGATCAGGGTAACCCATTGCTTATCGAATGCAAATCTCGTCATGATGATATGTTGGTTTTCCTGATATGAATAGAAACTGTGGGCCATGTTTCCAGACTTCAACAAAGCTACATAGTACAATGGATCCTTATCCTCAGGGAGATCCCTGTAATCAAAGTTATGCTCCCCGAAATCCCACCTGAATCGAAGCCTTATCCCTGAGGTGTCGATATCATATATTTCGTTAGAAAAACCCAGAAAAAATGTGGTTTGATCTCCATGCTTAATGAATGGACTGGAATTATTAGCTATCAGGGGCGTACTTAAGATTGTTTCCGGAAAATGGAATTCTTTTTTTAGTATTTTATCCTGACTCCTTGAGTAATAGTGCAGTTTTTCCTCTTCGTAAGAAGTATAAAAAATGATCATATCTTCTGTTATAGGAAGGAACTTGCTGGCATTACGCATAGGGATGTCTAAGGAGCTGATAAATTCCCCATCCAGTGTATATGACAGTAATTCACCCCTGGGATTCAGCAGCTCCAGTTCATTGGTGAAAGGATTGATATTGAAATCATATAACAATGAATACTCTCCAGGCCCGACTCCTAACTTCTGAATTTTTTTTTCGAAGTTTCCATTGCTGTCAAATATCAGCACGGCACTCTGCTTACGATCCAATATGTAGTAACGGTTATTATGTGGGATTACCCTTGATATTTGCTCTATCACCGAATTACTGTCGGTTTCCAGGGGAATAACCGATATCTTGCTGAAAATATCAAATACGGATATTTTGCTGGTTTCGTTTAAATTGACAGCAATGGATGTCGAGTCAGAATATGATCTGGTTCCAGAGACTCTGTGTTGCTTCTTGCACGCAGAAAAGCTAGTCACAAGTACAAACACAGGAATAATAACATGTAAATATTGATGTGATTTCAAAATTTGACAATTAGTAACATTCAATGATACAATTACATTTGATTGTTCCGGATTGAGCAACAGCTACATTCTACCGCGTTAATCACCCGTGGAGACTATCGCAGAGTAAGTCAATATCACCCTCATATTGAGAATTTACATAATATAGTCCATGCATATATTATAGGCTTTTACCAGAAGCAAGCTGCAATAGTTGGCTTGCATTCCAGTCCAGTTACATTCTGCAGCAACGAGCATATAGGGATTACACCAGTTAAAATTAAACTCATAGCATTTTCCATAATCATTTGCTGAACAAGTAATTACTACTCCTTCATTTGTGCTTTTTGCAGTTGATGAAACCGGCAGAAGAGCGAGGATTAATCCTAAAGCCAATACGGCTGAAAGTTTCTTAAGTGTTTTCATTTTGCACGAGGTTTAGTTAAACATATTTCAAAATTCCTAACAATCAGTGTCAAATGCAAATCTTTTTTACAAAAATCAAAGTCAAATGCTATTCTCCTGGCGGATCATATTGATTATATTACTTTTGGAAAACTCGCTGATTTTGCAATCAATTTTCTTTAGCCTGCTGCTTGATATCGGAACCACGTACTTCCCATCCAGAAGAATGGTTTTGTTAAGAATATCGAAGCCTGTAATTCTATAAGTATTTACCAGGAATGAGCGGTGACATCTGAAAAACATATCCGAAGGAAGGGACATTGAAATCTGTATCAGGTTCTTCGATATTTTATGTTTTTCTCCGTTCTGGAAGATGATATCAGAATAGCTTCCGTCGGCTTCACAATACACTATCTTACCACAATTGGTAAAATAACTTCTACCGAAGTGATCTTCATTTTTCATAGTTACTAAATAAATACAGTTATTGCAGCGAATTAAAGAATCCCTGAAAATCAGCACATCAAAGGATTCCGGCAATAAATTTATGAAAGTATTTTGAGATTAAGTGCTAAATATCGCAGGATATTTAACAATTGAGGAAGGGTTATTTTCGATCCCTCGCATTTTCAGCCTATGCCAATCCAGACTACTCTGGCCTCCTACGCCGGTGAACTGATCTCCGAGTAGTACCTGTGTATCTCTGTCTGCGACCTGAGGGCAGTCTCGCCGGCAGGAACCATCATATTAGACAGTTCCGCATCAAGGATGCGCGCCTTGACATTGTCATTCCACTGAATGTTGAAGATATCCGTGATCTCCTTCCTCAATGAAGGATCCCATACCGGGCAGGTGACCTCGATCCTGCGGTCAAGGTTGCGCGGCATGATGTCAGCCGAGGTGATGTAAACCAGCTCTTCGCCGCCGTTGCAGAAAACCATGAACCTGGAATGCTCAAGATACCTGTCCACAATCCCTATCGCCCTGATGTTTTCACTTACATTGTCAACTCCCACTGTCATGGAAAACATGCCTCTGACTATCAGCCTTATACGCACTCCGGCCTGACCGGCCCTGTAAAGTGACTCAATTATCTCTTCGTCGGTCAGGTTATTGATTTTAATATCAATACATGCAGCTTTCCCGGCTTTGGCATTCCTGGTTTCGTTCTCAATGAGGCTTACCAGCTTGTTGCGAAGCCCGAAAGGTGAAACAAGCAGGTGGTAGAACTTGTCCTTCCTGTAGTTGGCACTGAAAAAGTTGAATGCCTTGAGCACCTCGTTGGTGATCTTCTTCTCGGCAGTAAGCAGCAGGTGATCGGTATACACCCTGGCGGTATCCTCGTTGAAGTTGCCGGTGCCAACAACGGCGTACCTCTGCACCACCCCTTCCTTCTCCCTTGTGATGAGGCACAGCTTGGAGTGCACCTTAAGCCCCGGCACCCCATATATGACTTTCACCCCTTCGTCCTGTAACTTGTTCCCCCAGAGGATATTGGCCTCCTCGTCAAACCGGGCCTGCAGTTCCACCACCGTCGTAACGCTCTTCCCGTTTCGGGCGGCATTCATCAGTGCGTTGATTACACTGGAGTTGCGCGCCAGCCTGTAGAGGGTGATATGGACTGACGTGACGTAGGGATCAATTGATGCTTCCCTGAGCAGATCGATGAAGTGTTCAAACGGATGATAAGGGAAATAGAACAGAATATCCCGCTTCCGCACAGCAGAGAGGATGCTCTTGCCGTAGTGCAGGGCAGGATGTCTCACCGGCGGCAGTTTCGGGTAGGAGAGCCCTGACCCTTCAATCTCGATGAACCTCATGAAATCCTTGAAGTTATGATACCTGTTTCCCGGCATGATCACATCATCCGTTCCCAGGTTCAGCTTCTTTGAGAGGATTTTCAGCAATTCCTGCGGCATCTCCCTGTCATGGACAAAACGTACGGGATTGCCCTTCCTTCGCAACTGAAGGCTCTTCGAGATTTTTTCGATGTAGCTTTCGGAGATATCGTCGGCAATCTCAAGTTCAGCATCCTTTGTCACCTTGAAAGTGTAGGCGGAGAGCTCATCGAAGGGCAGGGTGCTGAATATCTCATGCAGACCCCACCTTATAACGTCGTCAAGGAAGATCACATACCTGCTGCCCTTTCTGCCGGGCAGCATAATGAACCTGGGAAGGATCTCCTTCGGGGGGATTTCAAGCAGAGCATATATCTTCCTGTCCTTTGCGGTATTACGGAGCTGTACGGCGAAAAAAACTGCATCATCAGGAAGGTCGGGCAGCTTGTTTTCCTTGCTTATGATCAAAGGCATAAGCCTCGATCTGACCTCCTTGCGGAAGAAAGAGCGGACGAATTCTGTCTGTTCCGGGTCAAGCTGCTGCTCGTTCACGAAATTGATCCGGTGTTTCTTCAGCTCCGCCAGGAGACCGGTATAGGTCTTCTCAAAAACATCGTTCTGGCTGAGGACGATCTCCTGGATTTTCTTAAGTGTGGCCTTCGGGCTGTAGCCCAGTATCCCTTTCGCCTTGCTGCCGTAAAGGGTGAGTCTCCTCAGGGTAGCCACCCGTACCCTGAAGTATTCGTCGAGATTATTTGAATAGATACCCAGGAAATTGAACCGTTCCAGCAGGGGCACCTCGCTGTTTGCGGCCTCCTGGAGCACCCGTCCGTTGAACGAGAGCCAGCTTATCTCCTTGGGAATGTATGCTTTGCTCATGCCAGCTCCCTGGGTGTGAGGAAATAGAGGGTTCTGCCGCTTTCCGGTTCCACATCCTGCCATCCTGCGGCCTGAAATTCAATGCAGTAGATACCGGTTTTGGGCAATATCTCAGGCTCGTCAGACGCAAAGTACGCAGCCAGTTCAGTAATAAGCGGGTTATGACCGAAGAGGGTAACAGTGTGGTCATTATCGCTCTGCTGCTGGATAAAAGGAAGGAACTCCGATTCCCTCAGGCCATGGTACAATTCAGGGGCGAGCCTGATCTCTGCAGGGCTTATATCATATTCGCGGCAGAAGATCAGCGCAGTCTCCAGTGCGCGGAAGGCAGGGCTGCTGATCACCCTGCCGGGCTCTTCCCCCTTTGCCTTGAGTATCTCTGCCATCAGCCGGCTGTTTATCTTGCCCCTGACAGTCAGCGATCTCTCAAAATCGGAGATTTCGGAGGAGAAGTCCTCTGCCTTGCTGTGTCTTATGAGAATCAGTTTTCTTGTTCCGCTCTCTTCTGTTTTGCTCTTCTTAACCATAGTCTTTTATGAATATAATTTCCGGTTCCAGGTCACCCTGTCCCGTTTATGTGTCAATCGCCGAAGCAGGTACCCATATCCCCGGACTGTCTATGCGTTAATCGCCGAAGCATGTGCCCATCTCCCTTGCCTGTCTGACCATCGGGTCGTCCTTGCCCACAAGCTTTGTTTTTCCACCCACCTCGGAGAGTTTCACTGAGCTGATTTCGCCGTTGCGCTGTGCCACCATTTTCCCGAATTCGCCCTTTGCAATAAGGTTGGCAGCGGCTGCGCCGAAGCGCGATGCCAGCACCCGGTCCATTGGCGAGGGGGATCCGCCTCTCTGTATATAACCAAGAACTGTCTCTCTTGTTTCCAGCCCGGTCTCTTCCATGATTCTTCTCGCAAGGTAGCGTGCCGGAGAGATCTCTCCCTCAGGTATTGCAATCCCTTCTGCAACAACCACAATGGAGTATGGTTTGTTGTTGTCGGCCCGTTTGCGAAGGTAATCCATCACAACCTTTTCATTATGGGGGATCTCAGGTATAAGTATAACGTCTCCCCCGCCAGCCATACCTGAATAAAGTGCCAGCCATCCGGCGTTGTGCCCCATGATCTCAATCACCATGATACGCTTGTGCGAGTTGGCCGTGGAGTGCAGCCTGTCAATGGCTTCAGTGGCGATGTTCACCGCAGAGTCGAATCCGAACGTCATGTCAGTCCCCCAGATGTCATTGTCAATGGTTTTGGGAATGCCGACAACGTTCAGGCCTTCTTCTGACAGCATGTTGGCCGTCTTCATAGTCCCGTTGCCGCCGATGCACACCAGGCAGTCGAGCCCCATCTGTTCATAGTGTTCCTTGATCAATAGCGGCTTTCGGGTCTCGTCCTTCTTTTTGCCGGTTCCCTTGAAGGGTTTCTCGCGGGAAGTGCCCAGGATGGTTCCCCCGAGGGTCAGGATTCCTGAGAGATCACTCTCCGTCAGCTCGCGGTACTCCTTGTTTATCAGCCCGGCATAGCCGTCACTGATGCCGATGACCTTCATGCCGTACTTGACGATGGCTGTCTTGCCAACGCCCCTGATGGCTGCGTTGATGCCCGGACAGTCGCCTCCCGCGGTGAGGATGCCTATGGTCCGGGGCTGGCTGTCCCTGCTGTTTGATTTGCCCATTGATGTTAAAGTTTTACCTTATCAAATGTACTAAAAAAGCAAAGTCCTTTCTCCGGTCATTTTCATGCCGGTCAGGGTCAAAGGTAAACCGCTGAAGCAGATAAAAGGTGGAAAACCAGTAACATTTATGTAACTTTAGCATCTGTCAATTTACTGATCATGGCCCCTAAAGATTCCGCAGAGGCGAAGGATATAAAATGTTCGATGGCCGGATACATTGCCTGTTCGATGGATCTTCTGGCGATGCAGCCGGTGCCCGATGACACGGCAATCCACGATGTCAGGGTGCTGATGAAGAAGCACCGTGCCGCAGTAAAACTTGTTAAGCCGATGCTGGATGAGGCTGTCTACCGCAGGGAGTACCTTGCCGGAAGGGAAACCGGACGCCTGCTGGCACTGTGGAGGGAGACTGCCGTGCTTCGCAAGACGGTAAAGGCACTGAAGAAGGATAATCCGGAGCTTTTCATAAGGCTTGGCGGGAACGAGAAGATTCAGGAACTGCTCCGCAAACCCTATTCAACATGGGAGCAGGCCGGTGATCGTGCGAAATCGGTACACGAAGTCGCCTCCAGGCTTAAAAAGACACAATACAGGCTTCGGTTCCTGGGGCTGAATGAGCCGGACATGAGGCTGATGCTGGGTGAACTCGGGAGGAGCCATGCCACTGCTTCGGCAGCTTACCTGGCCTGCCGCAACAAGCCTGCAGCCCGGCTTTTGCATGAGTTCAGAAAAAAATCGAAGACGTTCATGTACCAGCTGATCTTCTTCAGGCACCTGGCGCCGCAGACTGTCAGGCAGCTTGAGAAGAGACTCGGGGTCATGACACAGAACCTCGGGAAATACAATGACCTGGCACAGATAATGTTACTTACGGGCTACCGTTACGGGGATCCGGAAAACAGTGATATGGACAATGAACTGGCGATAGTCATCAGAGACAGGCAGGACAGGTACCTGGAGAAGGTATGGCCGTATGCTTACCGGATTTTTGCACCGGGAAAGAAACTGCAGGATATACTGGGAATCTCCTTTTAGATATTTTTACCGGGATGGCTGCCGGTATCCATTCCTCTTACCAGTGCCATCAGCTGCATCCTGTTCCTCACGTTGGTCTTCATGTATATGCGCGAGGTGTGGTCCTTCACTGTCTGCAGGCTGATGAAAAGCTTGTCGGCTATCTCCTGGTTACTCAGGCCGTTGCATATTTCGGTGATGATCTCGGCCTCGCGCGGTGAGATCTCGTTTCGCCTTATGAAATCCTCAATACCGCGCGGCAACGGCAGCTGGTCAGGGATAATGGCAGGCTTCAGATCGGCCCTGTAACTGAGGTACAGCGATACAGATGTTATAGCTGCAAACAGGAGAAACACGAAGGAGAGGGCCATCCATACTGAATGGGGCACGAATATGAGCACCAGCGACTGTAAGAGAGTGCCTCCGGCGATTATCAGTGCCAGGTGAAGACGGTCCGCCATGCCGGGCGAAACAGAGATCCCCTTCAAAAGGATAAGTGCGGAGATAATCGCAAAGAGCAGCGAGGCAGCCACATAGTAATACCGGAATAGGGGCAGGGCATCAGTGAATTCCATATCCCGGATCAGCAGGCCAAGTACAGCAATCGCCCCGAAATTAACCACCAGGAAAACGAGGTTGAAGTACCCCGGCAGGCGTGCACCAGATGCCTCGGCGGAAAACCTGATGAGCATCATCCACCCGAAGACAAGGAACGGGAGGCCGAGGAGAAGCGAAATAACAGATACGGTTGAATAGAGTGCCGGATCAAGCCTGTCCCCCGCCAGGGCAAAAATTATGAACTGTCCCCAGATACCGTAAAAACCGAACGCCGAGATGAAAAGATTATGGTAAAAGAGTGACCGGAGAAAGGGGAGGGGGTACTCCTCAAGCATCCTGCCAACGAGAAGAATGCTTCCCGCAGCCATCGCCGCGGAGAAAATAAAAATGACAAGACTGATAAACTCCATTCCCGTTTTCGAATAATCAATTGATATACAGACACTACTTAAGTATTGACGGCAAGACTTAAGTATTGTTTTTCGAAATCACTACTAAGGTATGAATTCCGCCCGAGGGTTCCGTAATAGATTTGCTTCGACAAACGAAATTTTTCAAAACAGTAAAAAGCAAACTAATATGGAAGCAAAAGGTATTTACAGGTATGTTCCCTCCTTCAGCGGATCTTACGGCACAGGATGGAGAGCTATGTCAGATAATTTTCTGAGGTTATTGCTGGTTGTATTGGTCCTGGCAATCATCGGTTCCCCGATGCTGGGATCACATTCCAAGTGGGAATTCAATCCCGGTGACTTCGGAAACATCCCGTTTGATATGCATGATTTCTTCAAATTCGGCGCCTTCGGGCTGGCGGCAGCTTTTCTGGGACTCATAGTTCTGCTCTATATTTTTCTGTTGCTGCCGGTATTCAGGTACGGGGCAAAGATGATGTTCGTGCAGGCATCCCGTCAGATAACTCCGGATTTTGACCTGCTCATCAGCGGTTTCCGGAAGAACTACCTTAATATAGTACTGACCAACCTTCTGCTTACAGCGCTTATCGGCATTGGCCTTGTGTTTCTGATCGTACCGGGTATCATCCTTGCGTGCCGCCTGACATTCACACCCTACCTCGTCATGGACAAGGGTCTTGACCCGATCAGGGCCGCTGAGGAGAGCTGGAGGCTGACGCGCGGTCACGGGTGGGCAATTTTCCTCATGGGTTTCATTGCCTTCTTCATATACATCGCCGGATTCATCTGCTTCTTTATAGGAGTGCTTGTATCCGACATGTGGGTCAAGAGCTCATTTGCAACTCTCTATCACTCGGTGCTGATTGAAAAGGGTATGTGGCAGGTTGAGCCAGTGCCGGCAGCAGAACCGGTGCAGGGAGATGCCGCCGCAAATGAGGCATAATTTTACTGAACATCCATTTATTTGAACTTCATAATCTTCACTGAGGGGGCCGGTCAGCCATGACGGTCTCCTTTGTTTTAGTAGGCAGTACCAGTCGGCAGTTTGAGACTCCGACGCAGGAGGTGGCTCAACCCCGCATCCGCCTGCTGGCGGATCGGGGCGGCAGTAATCCGTTCTAAAGCTTTGTCAGTTTTGCAAAGCGAAGAAGCAGTTTCTTCGTGCCGGCTGTTTTAAAATTGATGAGTGCAGTGGTGTTGGGCGACTCGCCCTCGACGGATACAACCTCGCCTTCGCCGAACCGTTCATGAGAAACCCTGTCTCCGGGCTCCAGCCCCATGTTTATGCCGTTGCCGATGACGCCGCCACCCATCCCTGTGCTTCTGCCGGCGCTGTGACCGGTTGCTCCGCTGCCTGCCGGTCCTGCACCGTTCACGCCGTCCGCCGTCGGAGGCGTCTTCGCATCACGCAGCCTGGTCATCCTCGCCGGAGGCGAGAACGGGCGGGACTGCTCGGGGATTATCCCTGCAGGTCCCGGTTCGTAAACCGCCCTCTGGCCGAAAGGCTTTCCTCCCGTCTGAGGGTAACTGAGAAACTCACTCTCAATCTCACCTATAAAACGGCTTGGAGAGCTCCTCTCAAGGGTTCCCCACTTGTACCTGTTGAGGGCATAACTCAGTGTCACCCTACGGCATGCGCGGGTGATTGCCACATAAAAGAGGCGACGTTCCTCCTCCAACTCACGCGGATTGAAGAGATTCATTGCTGATGGAAACAGATTCTCTTCGAGGCCAACGATATATACATACTTGAATTCCAGCCCCTTGGCAGAATGAATGGTCATCAGGGTGACCTTGTCCCTGTCTTCCGGCTTCTCCATGTCCTGGTCGGTGAGCAGGGAGACAGACTGCAGCCAGGTCGCAATATCCGCAGGCTCTCCGTTGGTGACTGCTGATTCGGTAAATTCCTTGATGCCGTTCAGCAGTTCCTGCACGTTTTCGAGCCTGTCAATCTCCTCGGGCACCTGTCCCTGTTTCAGCTCGTTGAGAATCCCGCCTGCGGAAGCCATATTAAATGCAATGTCATATGCGGTGGCCGTTTCCGCCACAGCCATCACAGGCATCATCAGACCCGTGAAGTAACTTATCTTCGTCCGCAGGGCGGGAGCAAGGTACTTCGCGCTCAGCTCCTGTGAAGTGATTATTGACCATATGCTCAGATCAAGTGAACGGGCCAGATCCATCAGCTTCATGACGGTAGTGTCACCAATGCCTCTTCTCGGGTAGTTGATGATGCGCCTGAGTGCTTCTTCGTCGTCCGGATTGACAACAAGCCTCAGGTAGGCTATAAGGTCACGTATCTCCTTCCTCTCATAAAATGACTGCCCGCCGTATATCTTATAGGGGATGTTGCGCTTCCGCAGCATCTCTTCGAAGATACGCGACTGGGCATTGGTGCGGTATAGTATTGCAAAATCCTTCCAGTCGAGCCTCTCGCGCATCCTTGTGTCAAGAATGTCGGAAGCAGTCAGGATGCCCTCCTCGCTGTCTATGGTTGTCTGAATGACCCTGATCTTTTCGCCCTCCTCGTTCTTCGAGAATATGGTCTTCCGGATCTGGCCGGCGTTCTTCTCTATCACGCTGTTGGCTGCATTGACTATCGTCTGGGTCGACCGGTAGTTCTGCTCCAGTTTAAATAACTGGTAGTCGGGGTAATCGTTTTTGAAATTGAGGATATTCTCTATCCGGGCTCCGCGGAATGAGTAGATGCTCTGCGCATCGTCACCCACCACACACAGGTTCCTGTGATTTTCCGACAGCTTGTGGACGATGATGTACTGGGCATAGTTGGTATCCTGGTATTCGTCAACCAGAACATAGTCGAACCGGTTCCTGTACTCCTCCAGCACTGCGGGAAAGTCGCGGAACAGTATGTTTATGTTCATCAGCAGGTCGTCGAAGTCCATGGCATTCGCCTTGAAGCACCTGGCTGCATAATGCCTGTATATTGCAGCCATTTCCGGTACACGTGAAGCCTTGTCTGACTCGGTGATCTGGGGAACCGAACTGTATTGCTGGGCGGTTATAAGGTTGTTCTTGGCATGTGAAATGCGACCAGCGACGGATGCCGGCTTGTAAACCGAGTCATCGAGATTCATCTCCTTTATTAGCGTCCGTATCAGGCTTCGGGTGTTATCCTGGTCGTAAATGGTGAAGTTGCTTTTGTATCCCAGGTGATGGCCGTCATAACGGAGGAATTTCGCGAAGATCGAATGGAAGGTTCCCATCCACAGGTATCGCGCCTTTTCGGGGCCGACGATCCTGTTAATCCGCTCCTTCATCTCACCGGCTGCCTTGTTCGTGAAGGTCAGGGCCAGTATACGGTGCGCTTGAACACCCTGCTGGAGTAAATAGGCAATCCGGTAAGTCAATACCCTCGTTTTTCCTGACCCCGCTCCGGCAATAACCATGGCCGGTCCGGACGTGTTGACAACGGCCGCCTGCTGTGCCTCGTTAAGCTCTTTCAGATAGTCGCGAAACATGAATGAGAATGCAGAATTTTAATCCCCCAAAGAACGGCATTTTTTATTAGGTTTGCATATCATATTAATGACTAAATCCGTTAACTAGGTGTGTCAAGGTACCTGGCCCTCATAATCATCCTGTTGCCGATGGCAGTGCAGGCGCAGATCACTGCCCCGGGCAGTCGCACTGTCAGGCCAACTAACTATCCGGCCACTCCCCGGACAGATTCTGTTTATATCTTTTGCGCCACCGGACCAGGAGATACCGGAACACTGACAGCCTCAAGCCCGGGTGGAACCGCACCCTTCACCTTTACATGGACCAGGTACAACCAGTCCGGAGGCGGTTACACGATACCAGTCAAGACTGAATCAGGTATAACATCAACAGCCACAGGTCTTGCTGAAGGAGGATACAGGGTACAGATCACCGGCGACGGAGGATACAGCAATGAGTTCTATGCATGGGTGAACCTCAGCATGCCTGTGGCAGGCGCTGCCCTGCAGCACTACACATGCGATTATGTAGCCCTCGACGGGACAAAAGCGGCTGATCCCTTTACATACTATGATCCGTTGACCAACGTTTCCCGGCTGCTGCCAAATGGTGTGAAGCACCTCTGGTCATCTTCGCCGGCATCGGCAATACCATATCCCGATATTGAGATTGATCCCATAACATTCTCTCCGCCGCTGACCGATGTGAGATATACGCTTCAGGTCACTGACAGCTTCGGATGCTCAACTTCGGCTTCATTTGATTATACCTCGATCCATGTCAAGGCTGAGTTCACAGCCGATCCGGTTGAGGGCGAGTCACCGCTGGAGATCACATTCACTGATAAATCTGTCAGGGCATCAAAGTATCTCTGGAAGTTCGGTGATGATTCGGTATCAACGATGCAGGACCCGGGCACACATACTTATTATATACCGGGAGAATATACTGTTTCACTCGTCATTGAGAGCGAGCTCACATGCCGTGACTCTGCCACGGCGAAGATAGAGGTACTCCCTTCTGCACTGCAGATCCCCAATGTGTTCACACCAAATGACGACGGCCTCAATGATTATTTTGTCCCCGACAAGAAATCAATCCGTTTCCTGAATCTGCAAATATTTGCCAAGAGCGGTCACCGGGTCTACTACTACCAGGGCGACGGTGAGGATCTCCAGAACTGGTTGGGATGGGATGGCCGGATCAACTACTCTGAAAGGAGGGCTGAGCCCGGCGCATACTACTATGTCCTCCGCGCCGAGGGGTATGATGATGTTGAATACAAGGGCCGGGAGTTCCGGGGAACCGTCTACCTTTACAGGTAGTAGTCTGAAGGTCTGTCGCTTCGCTCTGTCTGAAGGTCTGATGTCTTTGAATCTTTTAACTCTCAGGCTCTCAGATTTGAGACCTCCGGACCTCCGGACCTCCGGACCTCCGGACCTTCAGACCCTCAGACCTTCAGACCCTCAGACCTTCAGACCTTCAGACCTTCAGACCTTCAGACCTTCAGACCTTCAGACCTTCAGACCTTCAGACCTTCTTTATCCATTCACCGGCCATTTACCGCAACTCGGCGGGATTTTACAAATATTTGACAGAAAAAACTAGGAAAACTCAAAAAGTTTTCTGAATATTGCGCCCTGTTCCCGAAAACATTATGAACCAGATGGAAGAATATGATGCCAGAATTATAGCCGGTGCTGCAGAGCTGTTCCGGGTGTACGGCATTAGGGCAGTTACCATGGATGCCATCGCTTCCCACCTGGGGATCTCGAAAAGAAGCATCTATGAGAGGTTCATTGACAAGGATACCCTGCTTTTTGCAGTGATCAATTCAATGATCGAAAAACAAAGAGAGACAATGGAAGGAATTCTGGCAGGCTCACCTGACGTAATCACTGCCATCTTCACGATTATCCGGATGGGAAGGGATCATGCTGCAACCATGAATCCGCTGATCAGCGCCGACCTTAAGAAATACCACAGCAAGGTAATGCAGAAACTGAAGGAAACATGCGGACATCCCGACTATGAATCAGCCGGCAGGATACTGGATATGGGGATCAGCCAGGGTATCTTCAGGGATGAGATTAATGTGGAGATTGTCAGCAGGGCCTTCAGGGGAATAGGTTCCCTGACCGGTGACGAGGAGCTCTTTCCCAGCGAGAGGTTCATGAAGAGGGACCTCATGCGTAACATAATGGTGAACTTCCTGAGGGGCATTTCAACTCCCCGGGGAATAGAACTGATTGATTCAATGGTAAATGAAATATGATTTTAACACAGGAACAGATAATAGGTAACCATATGAAAAGAAGATTAATTGCTGTTTTTATGACTCTTGCCGCTGCAGCCTCTGCCACACTGCAGGCGCAGGATATCCCGCAGGCTCTCTCGCTGACGGTGGACCAGGCGGTGGAGTACGCCCTTGACCACAACAGGAGCGTGTCAGCTGCACGGTATGACCTGCTTGCATCGGAGAAGAGTGTCTGGGAAACCATGGCTCAGGGGCTTCCTTCAATTGACGCCAGCGCCTCACTGGGTTACAACCTTGCAATCATGACAAGGATAATTGACATAGGCGGCACACCACAGCCTTTCAAGTTCGGTACCAAGTATGACGCAGCTGCAGGGGTGTCGGCATCGGCAGTTGTATTCAACGCACCATGGCTGGTGGGAGTCGAGACCGCAAAGATGGCTTCCACACTTGCACGCCAGGGACTGACACAGACAACCCTTGACACCAAGGAGAATGTCAAGAACGTATACTTCCTGATCCTCACACTGAAGGAAACCATGAAAGTTGTGGATGCCAACCTTGAAAACCTGAATGCAATACTTGCATCAACCAAAGCAATGTACAGTGTCGGCATGGCCGAAGCCACAGACGTGGATCAGATGCAGTCTACCGTTACCATGCTTGAAAACTCAAGGTCATCAATGCTCCGCTCACTGGAGGTTAATCAAAACATGCTGAGGTTCCTTCTCGGAGTTCCGGCTAACACTGAGATAACCCTTACCGACAACCTTGACGGAATAACGGCTCAGATTGATGTTGACGCCCTTCTTGCTGATGAGTTCAGGCTGGAAGACAATATCAGCTACCAGCTCATCGAGACCCAGCTGGCTATGTCGGAACTGGCGCTTAAAAGCGCGAAGGCCAGTAACCTTCCCAGTCTTGCGGGTTCGATCTACTACAACAGAAACGGCATGGGTGACGAGCTGATGCACATGCAGTACTTCCCCTATTCGGCAGCTGCACTGCAGCTCCAGATTCCGATATTCGCATCCGGACTGAGAAGTGCGAAGATCAACAAGGCGAAGATCAATCTTGACAAGAGCATCAATACAAAATCAATGGTTTCCGAGCAGCTGCTGATGCAGGAGAGGCAGTTACGGTACAACCTGCTTAACGCGAATGAACAGTTCAAGAGCCAGAAGGCAAACATAGAGATTGCAGGCCGGGTCCTGGAAAGCTATCAGAACAAGTACAACCAGGGGATGGCTTCCAGCCTTGACCTGACACAGGCCAACAACAACTACCTGACTGCCCAGAACAACTATATCCAGGCCCTTATGAACCTTCTGCAGACCAAGGTGGAATTTGACAAGCTTATGAACAAACTGTAACAGAAAAACAACAATAAATAAAGAATACAATGAACCGCACAATTTTTTCACTGATCCTTGCCGGAGGCATTCTGCTTGCATCATGTGCCCCAAAGGAAAAAAAGGCCGGAGCCTCTGCAGCAACAACTGCAGATTCAGTTGCAGCCATCCCGGTTAAGATCATGCCGGTCAGCAAGACCATGATTGCAAGAACAATAGACTATACATCCACTATTCAGGCATACGAGGAGGTTAATCTCGCCCCCTCAACCCCGGGCAGGGTTGACAAAATATACGTCGAAGTGGGTGACAGGGTGCAGAAGGGACAGAAGCTCTTCCTGATGGACCGCACACAGTATTACGCTAACAAGATTCAGCTGGCAAACCTGGAGAAGGACCTGGCGCGGCTTGACACCCTGCTCAAGGTCGGAAGCGTGAAGGAGCAGCTCTATGACCAGACGAAAGCGCAATACGAGGTTATGAAGACAAACGTAGATTTCATGGAGGAGAACACCATGCTCGAGGCTCCGTTTTCCGGAATCATAACCGGCAAATACCTTGAGGATGGCGAACTCTATTCGGGAGCACCCGGCATGTCAGGCAAGGCTGCCGTTGTCACCCTGATGCAGATCAATCCCGTGAAAATCATCATCAGCATCTCGGAACAGTATTTCCCGCTTATAAAGAACGGCATGAAAGTGCGTATCGTGGCTGACGTATACCCTGACAAAAGCTTCGAAGGAACCATCTTCAGGATACATCCTACCATTAATGCCATGTCAAGGTCATTCAATGCCGAGGTACGTATCAGCAACGGCAGTGAGTTGCTTCGTCCCGGCATGTTCGCCAGATCATTTATAGACATGGGACAGGAAGAAGCCATCGTGGTTCCGGCCAACGCAGTAATGATGCAGGAGGGAACCAATGAAAGATACATCTTCGTCACGGAGAACGGTATTGCAGTAAGGAAACCGGTCACCCTCGGGCAAAGGTTTGATGACCGCTTCGAGATCGCCGGCGGCGCCCTTAAGGAGGGTGACAACCTTGTCACCGAAGGCCAGGCACGCCTCAACAACGGCCAGAAGGTCGATATCACCAGGTAATGACAAACAAGAGACAATAGCGCATTATGAGTATATATGCCAGTGCAGTAAAGAAGCCCGTCACCACGATACTGATCTTCGTGATCACGATGGTCATGGGGCTTTATTCTCTGACGCAGCTGCCAATCGACCTCTACCCTGAGATCGAGCTCCCCTTCCTGTCGGTTTACACAACCTACGCGGGAGCCAGCGCGGCGGACATTGAAACGAACATAACCCGTCCGATAGAGGACGCCCTCAACTCCGTCTCCGGTCTTAAGGAGATGACATCCACATCGAGTGACAACGTTTCGGTCATCTTCATGGAATTCGAATATGAGACGAACCTCGATGAAGCGTCAAATGACGTCAGGAGTTCCCTAGCCTTCATTGAAAGCTTCCTTCCGGAAGATGCCGAGGATCCCACAATCTTCAAGTTCAACTCCAGCATGATGCCCATCATTTTTTACGCCATCACCGCTGAGGAGAGCTACAAGGGACTGGAAAAGATACTCGATGAGAAGCTGGTTAATCCCCTTAACCGTATCGATGGCGTCGGTAACGTCGGACTTTCCGGTGTACCGGGAAGGGAGATATACGTTGAGGTTGACCCGCGACGGATGGAGGCCTACAACCTGACCATTGAACAGGTTGGAAACGTGCTTCGAGCCGAGAACCTGAACATGCCGGCAGGTTACCTGGAGATGGGCAAAACCGACTACCCCATTAGGATTCAGGGAGAATTTGCCGAGAGTGACCTGATTGCAAACGTAATCGTCGGCAACTTCAACGGAAACAACGTTTACCTGCGTGACATCGCCACGGTAAACGACACAATCAGGGAAACAAAACTGGTTTCAAAGATCGACGGCAAGCAGGGGATGACCCTCTTTGTGCAGAAGATGTCAGGGGCCAACTCGGTTGAGATCTGCCGCGAGGTGGATGCCGAAATCACAAAGTTGCAGAAAGACCTCCCGCCTGATATCCGGATAGAAAAGATAATGGATACCTCGGAATTCATCCAGGGCTCAATCAACAACCTGACTGAGACGCTGATGTACGCTGCCCTGTTCGTGGTGCTGGTGGTGCTCTTCTTCCTCGGCAGATGGCGTGCAACGCTGATAATCATCCTTACCATCCCCATCTCTCTGCTGGTGGCCTTTGTCTACATATTCCTGACGGGAAGCTCCATCAACATCATTTCGCTCTCGTCACTGTCAATTGCCATAGGTATGGTGGTTGACGACGCCATCGTGGTGCTGGAGAACATCACCAAGCACATTGAGAGGGGAAGCCGTCCGCGCGAGGCAGCCATCTACGCCACCAACGAAGTGTGGCTGGCAGTCATTGTCACCACCCTTACCGTTGTGGCAGTGTTCCTACCACTGACCTTTGTCAAGGGACTGACCGGTGTGCTCTTTGCACAGCTGGGCTGGATAGTATCCATTACAATCATCATGTCAACCCTTGCCGCCATCACCCTCACCCCGACACTGAGCGCCCTGTTGCTCCGACTGAGACCGGTTAAGGAAAATGCACCTTTCTGGACATGGGACGGCTCTGTCCATAAATTCCTTGAGTGGCTCGACGGATTTTACGTCAGGACACTGGCCTGGGTATTGCATCATAAGAAATTCGTAATTCTTGGTGCATTGGTGATATTCATCGCTTCAATGATGCTGTTCAAATTCATCGGCACTGAATTTATGCCCTCGGCTGACGAATCAAGGGTTTCGGCTACCGTCGAGCTTCAGACCGGAACAAGGGTGACTGAAACAGAAAAGGTTGCTGACCGTATCGATTCAATAGTCAGGAAACAGATTCCTGAAATTAAGCTCATCTCAATGTCAGCAGGCACGGACGACAGCGGAGGATTCACATCGTTGTTCGGACAGAGCGGCACCCATGTTGTCACTTTCACATTCGCACTTGTTGACGTGGAAGACAGGAAAAGGTCATCTGAAGAGGTTGCCGAGGAGATCAGGGGTATCATCTCACCGATGCCGGAGGTGATTAATTTCTCGGTGCTTTCAGAGGGAGGCGGCATGGGCGCCATGGGCGGAGGAAACACCGTTGACATAGAGATATACGGATTTGACATCTCCCAGACCAACCTTCTGGCAGAACAGCTTGCCGAGAAGGTCAAAAAGATCCCCGGCGCCACAAACGTCGATATCAGCCGCGACAAGTCGAAGCCGGAGCTTCAGATCATACTTGATCAGGACAAGCTTCTGAGATACGGGCTGACAACAGCACAGGTCTCGACAGCAATACGCAACCGCGTTGACGGGCTGACTGCCACACGCCTGCGCCAGTTCGGGGATGAGTACGACGTGATAGTAAGGTATAAGGAATCAGCCCGTAACTCAATCACCGAGCTTCAGAACATCGGGGTGGCCCTTCCCACCGGCCAGGTGATCAGGCTGGGCGAAATAGCCACTGTCAAGGAATACTGGTCGCCTCCCAACATAGAGAGGAAGCGCAAGGAACGCATTGTAACCGTTTCAGTCACACCCTACAAGAGAGCACTGAACCTTATCGTAGCCGATATTCAGAAGGAGCTTGACGCCCTGACGATACCCTCCGGTGTGATGGTTGAAATCTCCGGAGCCTTTGAAGACATGTCCGAATCATTCATGGATATCGGGCTGCTGATGGTTATCTCGCTGATACTGGTTTACCTGGTCATGGCCTCGCAGTTTGAGTCGCTGAAGATGCCTGTCATCATCATGCTCTCGATACCATTCGCCTTCTCAGGTGTGGCAATCGCCTTATTCCTGACAGGCACCAACCTCAGCCTCATAGCCGCAATCGGCGCTATAATGCTGATCGGTATCGTCGTCAAGAACGCCATCGTGCTGGTAGACTTCATCAACCTTACGCGTGACAGGGGCGTGGAGCTTTACCAGGCAGTGCTGATTTCAGGCCGTTCCAGGCTCAGGCCTGTGCTTATGACCTCCCTGACCACCATCCTTGCAATGCTCCCGCTGGCAATTAACCCGGGGGAAGGTTCCGAGCTGTGGCAGCCGATGGGTATCGCTGTTATCGGCGGGCTGGTCTTCTCAACCATCGTAACGATGGTGCTTGTGCCGGTGGGCTATGTTCTCATTGCCCGCCACGGCGAAAGGGACAAGAAGCATAAGGTGGCATTCAGGGATATGAAGTTCCTGGACGAGATTAAGGAAAACCATGAAAACGGAAAGTCATGAAAGCAATAATGATTATATACAACCTCGCTCTTACTGAAAAGGTGGAGTATACGCTGGAGCATTTTGGCATCAGGGGTTACACCCAGTGGGACAATGTGGAAGGGGTGGGCTCCTTTACCGGTGTGCCTCACCTCGGCACCCACACCTGGCCCGAGATCAACGGGGTGACCCTCACCTTTGTTGACGAGGATAAGGTTGCCCCCCTGCTGGAGGCGGTGCAGCGCATTGACGCCATCAACAAGGAGGTGGGTATCAGGGCATTCGTCTGGTCTGTAGAACAGGCTGTCTGACGCAGCGGCATCCGGAATGGTTGCTCCCGGCTCTGTCCCTGAAGACATCCGGGTCTGCTGATCCGGGCATTACCCCTGCGGGGCGAAGCGGCTGACGCCGTACCCCTGCCAGTTATCAAACAGCAGCGATGTTTCCACCCGGGACATCGCTGCTGCTTTTTGTCATTTGCCTTTCTGGATGAAAATGATATATTTGGCTTGTACCCTAACTCCTCCAAAATGAAGAAACAAAACTGGTACAAGCTGATTTATCAGTTTGCCATTATCGCAATTCTCGCGTTCATGGGATTCCGCCTCCTGTTTGACAAAGCCTACGCACCCGATTTTGAAGCCTATTGCCCGTTCGGAGGCCTCCAGGCGCTGGGAAGCTACATGACCATGGACTCGCTTTCATGCTCCATGACCAGCACACAGATAATGATGGGAGTGGCGCTCTTCATAGGTATCGTGCTATTCTCCCGCCTCTTCTGCGGATACATCTGCCCGCTGGGAACAATAGGGGAGTGGACAGGCAAGCTGGGAGACAGGCTGAAGGTCCGGATCACCCTGAAAGGAATAGCTGACAAGGCCCTGCGGCTCCTAAAGTATGTACTGCTTTTCATAACCTTCTACTTTACTCTTAAATCGAGCGAACTCTTCTGCAAGAAATTTGATCCCTATTACGCGGTGGCGTCGGGCTTTGACACAGACGTGGTCCTGTTATGGGCCCTGATAGCAATAGGAGCCCTGCTTGTCGGATCTCTCTTCTTCAGGCTCTTCTGGTGCCGGTACCTCTGTCCTCTTGGTGCCCTCTCGGCAATCTTCAAGTATTCATGGTGGTTCCTGGGAGTGATGGCAGTTTATGTGATACTGCTGCTTCTGGGGTTAAATATCTCATATGTCTACCCGCTTCTGATAGTAACTGCCGGAGGTTATATCCTCGAGGTGACCCGTATGGACAGGGTGCGTCCTGATCCGGTACATATTACAAGGAATACCGGCACTTGTACCTCCTGCGGACTCTGCACCGAATCATGCCCGCAGGGCATTGATGTTGCTTCCATGGAGAAGGTGACGCACGCCGACTGCACACTGTGTGGCGACTGCCTCCATGCATGCCCTGAAAAGGATACCCTTCAGATAAACAAACGGAACATGAAGTGGCTGCCGGCAGTGGTGCTTGGCGCTCTCATCATCCTCGGCATAACCGCCGGCTCACTGTTTGAGCTGCCCACCATCAGCCAGCAATGGGGCACCGAAGAACAGCTGGCAAACGCAGGGACTTTCGAGATGTCCGGTCTGAAGAACATCAAGTGCTTCGGCAGCTCCACCGCCTTCGCCAACCAGATGAGAAGCGTAGAAGGGATCTATGGCGTATCCACTTACGTCGCCAGCCACACGGTACATATTCTGTATGACACTGCGATGTACAATGACGAAAAAATCCAGCAACTGATATTCGTTCCCGTGAAACGGGTGATTGAGGAACCTTCTGCAGATGTCAGTAACATTGTTTACCATACCCTGACCATTGACAAGTTCTTCGATCCGCTTGACGCCACCTACCTCCAGCACCTGCTCGACCAGAAGACGGAGGCAGTGGGTTACCAGAGCGACTTTGCATGCCCGGTGATTGTACGTATCTATTTCCCCGAAGGGAAGGCCCCTGACAGGGAGACGCTGATAAAGGCCATTGAATCGAAGAACCTGCGTTTCACTGTCAATGAGACCGAGTTTAATGTCAAGCTTCCTTACAGGGTTGTGACCCTGGAAGAGAACAGCGGAAGCATGCCGGTGAATGAGTTTGCACGGGAGATGTTCATGCCGGTGAAGTCGTTCTTCAATGAATACCAGAAATATACACCTGATGTTCTGAAGGGGATGCCTGTAAGGCTGGGTGATAATGCTCAGCTGAAGCAGAGATACAATTACCTTATAAGTCATATCTCTAATGACGAAGGGGTCGTGGGTTTTGAGACGCTGCTCAACGATGCCGGAGAGGAGATGGTGACCCTGTGGTATGTTGACACGCTGACTGTTCCTGCCCGGATATTCAGCGTCATGAACGCCGACAGCCTGCTGCTCCATTACGGAGACGGAACCACGGGCACGGTGCCCAACCCGTTCCGTTTTGCTCCGGCAGACACGTTGCCCCATTGATGCATGCAACCGCCATATACAGGTAGCGGCAGGTCTGAGACCTGCCGCTACGTGCCTGTTATACAGATTATTGGATCTGTGGTTGTTATTCCTCTTCTTCCTCGGATTCGTATGCCTTGATGACGGCATCCTGAACCTCGCCGGGAACCTGTGAATATTCGGAGAACTTCATGTTGTACATTGCACGACCGCCGGTGAGAGAACTCAGGGCTGTCGAGTACTTGTTCATCTCTGCCAGGGGAACCCTTGCCTTGATGACCTCGAATCCCTTCTCGCTTGACATGCCGAGAACCATTCCGCGGCGTCCCTGCAGGTCACTGATCACATCACCCATACGGTCTGACGGAACCCATATCTCAACATCGTAAACAGGCTCGAGGATCTTCGGACCGGCGTTCTTGAACGCGGTGCTGAAGGCGTTACGGCCTGCCAGACGGAATGAAATTTCGTTTGAGTCAACCGGGTGCATCTTGCCGTCATAGACGTAGACCCTGATGTCACGGGCATAGGAGCCTGTCAGAGGACCAACCTCCATCTTCTCCATAATACCCTTGAGGATCGCAGGCATGAAACGTGCATCAATGGAACCTCCCACAATACAGTTTACATAGATAAGCTTGCCGCCCCAGGGTAGTTCTATCTCCTCCAGGTCACGGTTGGAAAGCTTAATCTCCTTGCCGGCAATCTTCATCATGGTCTTTGCCTCCGAACCTTCCTCGTACGGCTCGATGATCATATGAACCTCACCGAACTGGCCTGCGCCACCTGACTGTTTCTTGTGACGATAGTCGGCCTGTGATGCCTTCGTGATAGTTTCACGGTAAGGGATCTTTGGTGCAAGGAACTGGGTCTCTATCTTGTATATATTGTCAAGATGCCACTTCAGAATGTTGAGATGGTATTCACCCTGCCCGTGGATGATGATCTGCTTGAGTTCCTTGGAATACTCGACGAGGATTGTCGGGTCTTCCTGGTGCATCCTGTTAAGGGCCTCACCCATCTTTTCCTCATCGCTTTCGCTGAGAGGCTTGATGGCTGCACGGTATTTAGGAGCCGGGAACATCATTTCCTCATATGTCCAGTCGTTCCCCGGAGCGTTGAGGGTATGGTTTGTTTTTGTGTTCTTCAGTTTGACGAAGCCACCGATGTCACCTGCGTGGATCTCGGGAATGCGGGTGCGGTTCTTGCCGGCGCATGCGAAGATCTGGGAGAGGCGTTCCTTGGTGCCGTTGCTGGTGTTCACTGCATCAAAGTTCTCGGTAACCTTGCCTGACATCACCCTGAAGTAGTTGATCTCGCCGATGTGTTCCTCGAGGGTTGTCTTGAAGACAAATACTGAAGCAGGACCGGCAGCAGTGCATTTCACCTCGGTACCCTTCGAGTTCTTCACTGCAGGCATGTCTGCGGGTGACGGGGCGGATACTGCCACAAAATCGAGCAGCCTGTCAATACCGATGTTTCCCTTTGATGATACAAAGAACACCGGGAAGATACCCCTCTTTAGGAGTCCTTCGCGGAGTCCGCGTCCGATTTCTTCCTCTGAAAGCTTATCGTTTGCAAAGAAGAGTTCCATCAGTGCCTCATCGCTTTCGGCTACCTTTTCGGTGAGTGCAGCATGCAGTTCATCGGCCTTGGCCTTATGTTCGGCCGGGATGTCAAGTACTTCGGCTTTGCCGCCATCCTTGCCGTAACGCAGCATCTTCATGCTGATGACGTCGATGACGGTGTTGAAGCCGAGACCTTCGTTCACCGGGAACTGTGCAAGTGTCACATTGCTTCCGAAACGCTCATGAAGCATTTCAACGGTCTTTTCGAAGTTTGCCTTCTCATGGTCGAGGCCGTTGACGGCTATGATGAGGGGTTTATGGAACCTCTCGGCATGCCTGAAGTGAATTTCCGTGCCCACCTCAACGCCGTTCTGCACGTTGATCACCAGCATGGCGGTGTCAGCAGCGTACATTGATGATATAACCCCTCCGGAGAAATCGTCAAGGCCAGGTGTGTCAAGGATATTGATCTTCTTGTCCCTGAACTCGGTGTAAAGTACTGTTGAATAGATGGAGTTCCGGTTCTCCTGCTCAATAGGTTTGTAATCAGAGACGGTGTTCCTGGCTTCTACTGTACCCCGTCTCTCGATAACCCCGCCGTTGAAAAGCATTGCTTCCGCGAGGGTGGTCTTACCTGAGCCAGAGTTTCCCAGCAGAGCAATGTTTCTTAGGTGGTCTGTTGAGTATGTCTTCATCTTCGGCTGTTGTTATATTACTATAATGTATTCTGTACGGAATGGAGCGCAAAAATAACAAATTTTCAAAAGATTGCATATAAAGTGATGGTTGTTTGAAAAATATTTACTTATCTTTGCGGCGGTTTTTTGAAAACAGGAGTACCGGTCTCTCCGTCAGTGTGTAAGTTTACAAAAGATGTCGGAAGGAGCGGTCGGGAAGAAAATCCTGGAAATAACTTACAAACCATAAGTTACATCTTCAGAAAACTTTACCCCGGGGCATTGTGGCAGCCCTTTGCCGCCATAATGCACGGGTTGTGTGATCCGCGCTGACGCACGAAGCAAAAATGGGGGAAGAGGTGTGCCGGCCTGAGAAATGTTGCCCCGGACAGAAAAGGGGAGAGGCAGAGTGCAGGCCAGTTCGGAGAGGATGATAGTGTTGAACATGAATTTTTGAAGACCAGAATAAAAAGGAAAATTAATTAAGAAAGAATTATGCCAACAATTCAGCAGTTAGTAAGAAAAGGCCGCAAGAAGCTGGTAGACAAGAGCAAGGCACCTGCTCTTGACTCATGCCCGCAGCGCAGGGGAGTATGTGTTCGCGTATATACTACCACGCCCAAGAAACCTAACTCAGCCATGAGAAAAGTAGCCAGGGTAAGGCTGACCAACCAGAAGGAGGTCAACGCCTATATTCCGGGTGAAGGACACAACCTGCAGGAGCACTCAATAGTGCTTATCAGGGGCGGAAGGGTAAAAGACCTCCCGGGTGTCCGCTACCACCTTGTCCGTGGCGCACTCGATACATCCGGTGTTGATGGCCGCAAACAGAGAAGGTCAAAATACGGAGCAAAAAGACCAAAGAAGTAACAGCTAAAGGATTCACAATATGAGAAAGTCAAAACCAAAGAAGAGGATCCTCTTACCGGACCCGAAATTCAACGATCCGTACGTTACCCGTTTCATCAATAACCTGATGTACGATGGTAAGAAGACCGTTGCCTTCAGGATATTCTATGACTCACTCGATATAGTCGCCGAGAAGATGAAAAACGCGGAGAAGAGTCCCCTCGAGATCTGGAAACAGGCTCTTGACAATATCACTCCGCACGTCGAGGTTAAAAGCCGCAGGGTTGGTGGTGCCACCTTCCAGGTACCCCTCGAGATACGCCCTGACCGCAAGGTGAGCATAAGTATGAAAAACCTTATTCTCTTCGCGCGTAAGCGCACAGGCCACAGCATGGCCGACAAGCTTGCAGCAGAGGTGATGGCAGCCTACAACAACGAAGGCGGCGCATACAAGAAAAAAGAGGATACCCACCGCATGGCAGAGGCCAACAAGGCATTCGCCCATTTCAGGTTCTGATAACCTGTAAGTGTGGTTAGCCGGGAGCACAGAATGAACAGCGATCTCAAAAATACCAGGAACATTGGCATAATGGCCCATATTGATGCCGGGAAGACTACAACTTCCGAGCGCATTCTCTATTTCACGGGCCGTACTCATCGCATCGGCGAAGTCGATGACGGCAATGCCACCATGGACTGGATGGTGCAGGAACAGGAGAGAGGGATCACTATCACGTCAGCTGCCACTACCACATTCTGGAAATACCGGGATCAGCTCTTCAAGATCAACCTCATTGACACTCCGGGGCACGTAGACTTCACCATGGAGGTGGAACGGTCTCTGCGCGTACTCGACGGTGCGGTGGCGGTCTTCTGCGCCGTGGGCGGCGTGGAACCCCAGAGCGAGACTGTCTGGAGGCAGGCTAACAAATATAATGTGCCGCGCATAGCGTTTGTCAACAAGATGGACCGTTCCGGCGCCGATTTCCTCGGAGTGGTTCAGCAGATGAAGGATAAGCTCGGGGCTCACCCGGTGCCTGTACAGATACCAGTCGGTTCTGAGGATCATTTCGACGGCATCATTGACCTTGTAGAGATGAATGCCATTATGTTCGAGGAGAGTGATGACCCGCTCATGAACTTCACTGTCAAGCCTATCCCCGATTTCATGATGGAAGAGGCAACCGAGTGGAGAATGAAGCTGGTTGAGGCATGCGCCGAGATGGATGATTCAATCCTCGAACGTTACCTCGAAGACCATGAGAGCATCACTGCTGATGAGCTTATGGCAGTGCTCCGCCGCGAGACAGTAGAGGGAGTAATAGTTCCCGTCTTCTGCGGAGCTGCTTTCAAGAACAAGGGGATACAGCGCCTCCTGAACGGAGTGGTGGCATACCTGCCCTCCCCGGTTGACGTGGGTGCCGTAAATGGCAAAGACCCGCGTGATGATAAGGAGGTCACGCGCAAACCTGAGGCTGACGAGCCTTTTGCTGCTCTCGCCTTTAAAATAGCTACCGACCCGTACATGGGACGGCTGGTCTTCATGAGGGTCTATTCCGGTACCCTCAATGCAGGAGACACCGTTCTCAATGTCAGGACCGGCAAGAGGGAGAGGATCAACCGCCTCTTCCAAATGCATGCAAACAAACAGAATCCCGTTGAAACCGTCTATGCAGGTGACATCTGCGCAGGCGTGGGATTCA